>Ga0187827_10005999_pt1 | contig 14139 bp, 4 predicted proteins | sample ETNtaG_39_FD_167969 | JGI IMG/M metagenome (GOLD analysis project Ga0187827, IMG submission 167969) | Marine microbial and viral communities from oxygen minimum zone, Eastern Pacific Ocean - ETNP2014_SV_150_PacBio MetaG (Illumina Assembly) | ecosystem: Environmental > Aquatic > Marine > Hypoxic... | reverse complement strand
TCAGAATCGTTAATACAAATCATACCAATTACCTTATCCTTATCATCTTTTAGTCGAATTCCTCTTACGCCTGCTGCTGTTCTTCCCATTGACCGCACCTTTTCTTCTTCAAAACGGATGGCTTTACCTGATTTTACAGCCAACATAATCTGAGAATTTCCATTGGTCATTTTTGCTTCTAACAATTGATCACCTTCTCTTATAGTAATGGCATTAATTCCATTTGTTCTTGGTCGTGAATATGCTTCTAAAGAAGACTTTTTAATAACTCCTTTCTTTGTACACATTACAATGTAATTGGAATTAATGTACTCTTCATCTTTTAGATCTTTAGTGTTTATAAATGCCATTACCTTATCATCAGATGGAATATTAATCAAATTCTGAATAGCCCTACCTTTTGATATCTTACTTCCTTCTGGAATCTCATATACTTTCATCCAAAAACATTTGCCTTTTTTAGTAAAGAAGAGCATATAATCATGATTGTTTGCCATAAACATCTCTTCTACAAAATCTTCATCTCTTGTAGTTGCACCTTTACTTCCGACCCCTCCTCTACCTTGTGCTCTATATTCAGAAAGTGAAGTCCTCTTGATATAACCCAAATGCGAAATAGTAATCAGAACTTCTTTATTTGGAATCATGTCTTCAATATTTACTTCAGAAGAAGAAAACTCAATATTTGTTCTTCTTTTATCACCATATCTTTCTTTTACTTCAGTCAAATCGTCACAAAGCATTTGAAGGCGTAAACTCTCATCATTTAAAATAGTATTCAAATGTTGAATTTTCCCCATTATTTCCTTATGTTCTTGCTTTATTTTATCGGTTTCTAATCCTGTAAGCTTTTGTAAGCGCATATCCAAAATTGCTTTAGCTTGCAATTCGGATAAAGAAAAGTCAGTTATCAATCCTTGCTTAGCATCTTCAGGATTCTTAGAAGCTCTAATTAATTTAATAACAGCATCTAAATTATCTAATGCAATTAGCAATCCTTCTAAAATATGAGCTCTTTTCTCAGCCTGTTCTAATTCGAATGTTGTTTTTCTAATCAGAACTTCATGCCTATGAGCAACAAAAAGTTGAATAAGTTGCTTTATATTTAAAAGTTGTGGTCTACCTTTTACAAGAGCAATATTATTCACACTAAATGAAGATTGTAATTGTGTAAATTTGAAAAGTTTGTTTAATACAATATTTGGTATTGCGTCTCTTTTTAATTCATACACAATCCGCATACCATTTCTATCCGATTCATCTCTTATATCAGAGATACCATCTAATTTTTTACTGTTTACTAAATCAGCCGTTTTTTTAATTAAATCGGATTTATTAACCATAAAAGGAATTTCTTCAACAATAATTCTATCTCTGTTTCCTTTCTCTTCAAATCTCACTTTACCTCTAACCACTACCTTTCCTCTGCCAGTTTCAAAAGCTGAACGAACCCCTTCATAACCATAAATTGTACCACCAGTTGGAAAATCAGGTGCTTTTATATGTTCAATTATCTCTGAAATCTCTATATCTCCTTTTCTTTTAATATAATTAACTGTAGCATCTACTACTTCAGAAAGATTGTGAGGAGGCATATTGGTAGCCATCCCAACAGCAATTCCAGTAGCTCCATTTAGTAGTAAATTAGGTAATCTGGAAGGAAGAACTGTTGGTTCTTTTAAAGAATCGTCAAAATTAAGTGTAAAATCAATAGTATCTTTGTCAATATCCGAAAGCATATCCTCAGATAGTCTTCTCATTCTTGCTTCTGTATATCGCATAGCTGCAGGATTATCACCATCAATAGACCCAAAATTTCCTTGTCCATCCACAAGCATATATCGCATACTCCATTCTTGTGCCATACGCACCATAGCGTCATACACAGCAGTATCTCCATGAGGATGGAACTTACCTAATACCTCTCCTACTATTCTTGCAGATTTCTTATAAGAAGAGCTTGCTCTTACACCTAATTCGTGCATTCCAAACAAAATTCTTCTATGAACTGGCTTTAATCCATCTCTTACATCTGGTAAAGCTCTTGAAACAATGACTGACATTGAATAATCAATGTACTTTGACTTCATCTCCTCCTCAATATTTATAGGAATTATTTTTTCTCCAGGATGCATGTTTTTATTATTTTATATTAAAGAAACAAAGAAAAGAAATTTGCGTATTTTATGATAAGAAATGCTTCTTTTTTTCGTTTGTAAGTTATGAACATTTTTTGTTGAAAAAAACCGATTGAAATTAGAATAAACTACTTGTATTTTCTCTAATTATTGCAATATAAAAGAAGAGAAGAGTTTATTAATTAAAAAACTGACGTTATGAATACGAAATTCTCAAATAGGATGAATGATGTTTTTAACTATGCTAAAGAGGAAGCATTACGCTTAGAAACAGATACAATTGGCACAGAACATTTGATGTTAGGCATCATCAGAGATGGTGAGGGTACAGCAATTAGCGTATTAAAAAGCTTAGGATTAAAGATAAATGACTTGAGGAAAATGATTGAAAATGCAATTATTTCTCTTAATCAACCGTCTTCTACGAAAGTAAGTAAGAATAGAATTGAATTAAAAAAACAAACAGAGAAAGCTCTTAGAAAATCTATAATGGAAAGGAGAAAATTAAAAGCAGATGAAATTAAAACAATTCATGTGTTGCTTTCCATTCTTTTAGACAATAATAATGTAGTAACATCAACACTAAAGAATCTTGAAATTGATTACGATATTGTTTTGGACGAATATCTTGAGTTATATAATGATGTACTTTCTGAATTAGAAAGTCCTTTAGAGGATGATGACGATATTTTTGAACAAAGAGATCAAGAGAAAAAAGAAACAACAGGTAGTAAGTCATCCACTCCTGTTTTAGATAATTTTGGAAGAGACTTAACAAAAGCTGCTGAGAGGGGTACTTTAGACCCAATTGTGGGTAGGAGAAAAGAAATTGAAAGAGTTTCTCAAATATTAAGTAGAAGAAAAAAAAACAACCCTATTTTAATTGGAGAACCTGGAGTTGGTAAATCAGCAATTGCTGAAGGTCTTGCTTTAAGAATTATAAATAAAAAAATATCAAGAATTTTATTTAATAAGAGAATTGTAATGCTTGATCTAGCTGCATTAGTTGCTGGGACAAAATATAGAGGGCAATTTGAAGAAAGAATGAAGGCAGTAATAACAGAGTTAGAAAAGAATCCTAATATTATTTTATTTATTGATGAGATACATACACTTGTTGGAGCTGGAGGTGCTTCTGGATCTTTAGATGCCTCAAATATGTTTAAACCAGCATTAGCTAGAGGAGAGTTGCAATGTATTGGAGCTACTACTTTAGATGAATATCGGCAACATATCGAAAAAGATGGTGCTTTGGAAAGAAGATTCCAAAAGATTATGGTAGAACCAACAACTGTAGATGAAACCATTGAGATCTTGCAGAATATTAAAGAAAGATATGAAGAGCATCATAATGTAAACTACACAGATGATGCTATTAAAGCATGTGTGTTTCTTACCGATAGATATATGAATGATAGATTCTTGCCAGATAAAGCGATTGATGCTCTTGATGAAGCTGGTTCAAGAGTGCATATAACAAATATAAATGTACCTGAAAATATTATTCATCTAGAAGAAAAATTAGAGCATATTAAAAAGAAAAAAGGGCAAGTAATAAAAAAGCAAGCTTTTGAAGAAGCAGGAAGACTTAGAGATAAGGAAAAAAGATTAATTTCTCAACTAGATCATGCAAAGAGTACCTGGGAAGAAGGATTAAAATCAAATAAAGAAACTGTCTCAGAAGAAAATATATCAGATGTTATTGCAATGATGACTGGTATCCCTGTACATAGAATTGCTGAACAAGAAAGTAATAAGTTGGTTTGTATGGGTGATGAATTAAAAAAATGCATTATAGGACAAGATGATGCCGTTGATAAAATTGTAAGAGCAATTAGAAGAAATAGGGTTGGCTTAAAAGATCCAAATAAACCAATAGGAACCTTTATTTTTTTAGGGGCCACTGGTGTTGGAAAAACACATCTAGCTAAAGAACTTTCTAAAGAATTATTTGATACAACGGAAGCACTCATCAGAATTGATATGAGTGAATATATGGAGAAATTCTCAGTTTCACGACTTGTTGGTGCACCTCCAGGGTATGTTGGCTATGAGGAAGGAGGACAGCTTACTGAGAAGGTGCGAAGAAAGCCTTATTCAGTTGTGTTGCTTGATGAGGTTGAAAAAGCACATCCTGATGTTTTTAATCTATTATTACAAGTGTTAGATGATGGTCAAATAACCGATAGTTTAGGAAGAAAGATTGATTTCAAAAATACGGTTATAATTATGACATCTAATGTAGGATCAAGACAATTGAAAGATTTCGGCCAAGGAATTGGTTTTAATACTACTGCTAGAAAAGATGGTGTAGATAAACATAATGAAAGTATTATATCTAATGCTTTAAAGAAAAGTTTTGCGCCAGAGTTTCTAAATAGAATTGATGATGTTATTATCTTTAACAATTTATCTAAAGATGATATCAAGCAAATAATTGATATAGAATTAGATAGCTTGCTTAAAAGAATTAATACTTTAGGTTACAATATAACTATTAGCAATAAAGCAAAAGATTTTGTTGTCGAGAAAGGTTTTGATTCTCAGTTTGGTGCTCGGCCTTTAAAAAGAGCTATTCAAAAATATATTGAAGACCCTTTAGCTGAAGATATTGTTAATTCTAATTTAAAAGAGGGTGACTCAATATCACTAGGAGTAAATAAAGACGGTACGGCATTGAGTGTTAAAGTTAAGAAACAAAAGAAAAAGCCAAATAAACCGGCAAAAACGGAAGAATAAAAAAGACACTTCAGAAATAGAAGTTATTCTAATTATCGAAAATTAATTTTTTATAAATTTCGAGCTAATCCCATTAATCTTAATAATATGTATTCCTTTTGGTAAGAAAGAAATGTCAAGTTCTTTAAGCAAAGTATATTTTTTACCTACAAATATTTTTTGACCCATAATATTAAAAATTTCAACATTACCCATAACATTACCTTTAATCGCAATTACTTCTTGTGCTGGATTTGGATATATAATTAATTCTTGTTTAGATATGTCTATAACTCCTAAGGGTGGTGTTGCTGAATTTGTAACTTGAAACTTATCTACTCCAGCTTCTACATAATTACCAGTGTTATCATAAAGCTCGTCAGCTGTATAAAAAATAATTTGCATACTACTTGTAGGAGAAAGATAATCACTTACTTTAAAACTATTCTGTTGCCAAGAGGAAAGATTTGGAGAATTAGCTGTTATAACTTCTACATCTACTGTTGAATTTCCATCAGTGATCCTAACAATTAAGCTATCATTTGGTGTCTGCCCATACGCATTAGCAAACCATCTGTAATAGTGTATATATGGCGTTGAATAACTACTTAAATCTAATATTGGGGAGGTTAATATTGCATCTCCATCATCTACATCATTACTACCAGTTTGACTACCATCATCAGGATCAGTTACATAAGCATTTACATAACAATCTCCATTTATATCATCATCTGGATTAATATTAGTACCTTGAGAGCTAGTACCTTCAGGATCTCCTATTTCCCACATTCCATCGGTAGCTTGTCCAGTTACCGTCCATCCATAATCAAATGTAAAATCATCATAATATCCATCATCTAATGTGATAGATAGATTGTTAGTTGATAAAGTAATATACTCATAGTTACAAAAATTTCTATAGCCCCATTTCCCCACAACAACTTCATAATAATCGTCATAAAAATATTGTCCACTTACAGAATTAATAGAAAAATTACCATTCACATCTGTAGTAATTGATTGCGACATATTAGAGTTATATATCAACACTTCTGCATTAGAGATTACTACTCCATTTGAATTAGTAACAGTTCCGGTAAGTCCAAATGCAGGAACTGGATCAAGTGATACATTTAAAGGTAATATAATACCATTATTTAGATTCACAGAAAATGTGTCTGGCGCATACATTGCTCTTGAAAAGACTATATCATATGTACCAGAAGATGCTGTTCCAATAGCATAATCGCCTGTTATATTTGTTGATGCTGTTGCCTGGTTTGTTAAAATTTCAACATTAACTCCATCAAGTGGATTACCGTTTGAAGCATCTGTTACGGTTCCTTCTACAAAACATCCTTGTTGAAATTGCCTATCATAAATATTTAATTTTCCATTTCCACTAGGATTTGTGTTTATATCTGAGGAAAGAATCAGATTTGATGGTAAAAAAGGATAAATACCCCAACAACCATCGTATCCACTACCGGAAGCAGAAAAAGAATCATAATACCCAACCTTAATCATATTATTAGGGAAAGTTATATCATAAACTACTGTCCCATCTCTATAATAAGAACAAATTAGAAAATTTCCATCTACAATAACATTCTTTGGGCTAGATGGTACTCCAGGGGTTGATTGTACTTTGTCTACTTCTATGATATTACTTAAATCTGTTACATCATAAGCTGCAATGTATCCATTAGAAACTTCTTCCGATACAAATAGATAGTTTCCGTTATCCGAAATCCAACAATTATTTGTAAAAGGACCTGTTGGAGAAGAATGCTGACCCATAACAATTGGATTTGCTTTATCACTAACATCAACACTAAAGAATTCACCTTCTCCTATGCATACAGCCCACAATGTGTCTCCTCTTACCATTCCATCATTGCTATAAAAAGTTTGCCAACCTCCTAAATATTCAGGATTTGTAGGGTTGCTTGCTACATCTAGGAATATAACACCATTTGGTTGTGTTGGATCAGTAGCAGGTAAAGCCGGATCAGTTGCACCAAATATATATGCAATACCATTTTCATCAATATAAATATTTTTTGCTGCTAAAAAATAAACTGAATTTCCATTATTTGGATTTGTAAAAGTTGAAACACGCCAGTATGTATTCCCTGTCATATCTGTAAGATCTACAATTAAAAGACCCTCATAAGCCTCAGTAGTAACATAAGCATAGTTTCCCCAAGTTTTAACATCTCTCCAATTTGATTGATAATTTGATTCATCAATATAAAATTCTTCCGTTGGAGATGCAGGATTAGAAAGATTAACAACAGAGAATCTGTCTCTAAGACAAACCAATGCGTATTCAGTACCATTTCCATCTACCCATCCCCAAATATCACTTCCCCTTGAGTTATTCCATGATGAATGATAAGTACCAACAAGAGACATATTCAAGCTTTGTGAAAAACCAAGAAGACTGAAGGATAATAGTAAAAAGAAAATAATTGATTTTTTCATAAGAAGTATAGTTTTTAGTTATTTTTAAGGAATTTACAGGATTCTTTTCCTAGTTTTACAATATATATTCCAACGCTTAGATTAGATACATCAATCACTTTCTTATCTGTTTCCTTGGTTGTAGTAATTATTGTTTCTCCCAAGATATTTTGAATTTTTAAATCTCCTTTCAGTACACTTTCTACTACAATGTTATCCTTTGTTGGATTAGGGTAAATAGAAATAGTTTTGATTACAATATCCTCAACTCCAGTTGGGAAGTTTGAGATAATATTAAACATATCAAACCCAGCCTCAACCCAATGTCCTCCTAAAGAATCCCAATCTGCCGTCTCAATAATTAGTTGCATATTTGATGTAAGAGTAAGGTGCTGTCCTAATTCAAAACTTCTTAAATTCCATTGTCCTAAATCCGTATCATTTACTGTTTTAGTCTCCAAAACTACTATTGTATTTCCATTACTAATACTAACGGTGAATGTATCATTTGGAGTACTACCTCCACCCCAGCCACCTCCACCATTTGTAAACCAGGAGTAATATTCTAAATAATGAGGTTGATTAGATGTCAAATCAAAAATAGGAGAAGTTAGTATTGTATTATAATCATCTACATCATTGCTTCCCACACTACCTCCAGCTGAGAGACCAGTTACATAAGCGTATTCATAACAATCTGAATTCACATCTTCTTCAGGATTATAATCTAACGTACTTGGTCCTTGACTTGTAGAGGTTCCTTCTGGATCCCCTCTTTCCCACATACCAGGATCAGTTGTGTCAATTCCTCCACTTATACTCCATCCAAAATCAAAAGTAAAGTCATCATAATAACCCTCAGTTAAAACTATTGTAAGATTATTATTTAGTGAAGTTATATTTTCATTTGTGCAAACAGTTTTATATCCCCATTGTCCAGAAATCACTTCATAATTTCCATCATACATATTAGTGATGTTAAAATTACCATTTTGGTCAGCTGTTAAGGTATAAGTGAAATCGTTATTGTATATTAAAATCTGAGCATTTGCAATTCCATTTCCAGTAATATCTGTAACAATTCCGTTTCCACTAAAAGGAGTAAGAGGAACTAGTTGAGCATTTACGGTAGTCAAGATTCCATTGTTTAAAGCAGCATTTATTGTATCACTTATATATGCTGCTTTGGAGAATAAAATATCGTAAGAACCACTATTTGCAACTCCTGAAACATAATCACCCAAAATAGTAGAAGAAGTATTTATATTAGTTGTAAGTATTTCAATATTAGCACCAGAAATAGCATTTGAGGTATTTGCATCTGAAATATTCCCTTCTAGATAACATCCTTGCTGAAATTGTCTTTCATAAATTAATAGTTTCCCGGTCTGATTTGTGCTAGAATTTATATCAGAAGAAATAATCTTTCCTGAAGGTAAGAAAGGATAGGTTCCCCAATTTCCATCAAAACCATTTCCGCTTCCAGCATAAGAATCATAATAAGCAACTTCTATCATATTATTTGGGTAAGTTATATCATGTACAGTAGTTCCATCTCTATAATAAGAAGTAATTAAGAAATTGCCATCTACATGAGTGTTGTGTGGTATCGTTCCAGTTCCTGGATTAGACTGAATTCTATCTATTTCTTGAATATTATTGATATTTGTGATATCATAAGCAGCCAAGTATGCATCTGATTGCTCATCAGTAGTAAAAACAAAATTACCATTATCTGATACCCAAGCATTATGTGTGAAATTATTAGGCGTAGCGTGTTGACCAATTGTAGTTGGGTTGGTTTTATCGCTTACATCAACAATAAACAATTCTCCAGCATAGATACAGCCAGCATACATGGTATCTCCTCTTGCCATTCCATCATGAATATATTCATCATCCCATGATCCCAAATAAATCGGATTGATCGGATTAGCATTAACATCTAAAAAGATAGCACCATCACTTGGATTACTTCCTGTATTAGAAGATGCTCCAAAAATATAAGCTATTCCATTCTCATCAATATAAATATTATGTGCTGCTGTAAATTCTACAGAAGTACCATTAGGATTTGTAAAATTTTTCACATACCAATACGTTCCGCCTGTCATATCATTCAAATCTACAATTAAAAGACCTGTATCTGCTTCTGTAGTAACATAAGCATAGTCGCCCCATGTTTTTATGTCTCTCCATGTAGAATTAATATCTGGGATGTAAAACATTTCCATAGGATTTGTACCATTAGTAACATCTACTACTGAAAAACCATCATTTAAGCCAACTAAAGCGTATTCATTTCCATTTGCATCTACCCATCCCCATATATCACTGCCTTCAGTAGTAGACCACTCATAAGTCCCCATAAGAGCCAAATTCATGCTACTTTGAGAGTTTGAGAATAAAGGAGTTACTAAAAATATAATCAAGAGTGTTTTGAAGAAATTTTTCATTATTTTAATTTTTAGTTTCCACAAATTTAGTTTAATTAATTACTCTGTAGTATAAATAGAAAGAATATTATCTAATAACTCCAGTTTAAGCAACAATTACAAGTCTAAAGTAATTTGCTGACTCTGCTTTTCTGGATTTGTTTCTATCTTTTTTCCTTTTTCAGAATCTCCAGTGCACTTATTTTCTTCACTATTAATTTCTACCTCTTTTTTTTTCTCATAAGGAAGAGATTCTAACAAATTAATTTCTTTTACTTTTTTATTAGTCAGTTTATTTCCTATTGATTTTATCCCTTTAATAGCAATAAACTCTTCAAGATTTATTGTTTTTTTCTTTCTTTCTTTTCCCTTTTCTTTTACAAAGATAATTTGAGCCTGTGGTCGCCAATCCGTAGAAACAACCTCTAATAAAGATCCTTTGTTTTCTGGAATAAATAACAGTCTTCTAATATTTTTATCAATCAAGAACCTTTTTACAAAATAAGATTGTTTTTTGTTGTCAAAATAGATTGCAGAAACTGGTTTTTTTGGACTAAATTTCTCAATTATTATCATATTTTCATCAAAATGAGTAGAAAGTTCAAAACCTTTTAATTCTAATTCTCCATTCTGATTTATAGTGAGAATTTTGTCTTCTGCTTCAAATTCTCCAAGAAATTCACCTCTTTCATCTGCATTTAACCTTTGCACGGTATCATCAAACCAAATTTTTCTAGCAGATAATGTAGAAACCCCTTCCGATTTTAATTCAATTCTTTTTATTGAATTTTTTGTAATGATATTCCCATTTGTGGCTCTTCCTTTGATAACAATATCAGAGAAATCGATATCAATTCTAAGTTTCTTTAGTTTTTGTAAAGCACGCAAATATATAATTACCTGTTCGGCCTCTCCATTAGGATTAGCGGTAAAATATAATACTTTACTACCTTTTTCTGATTTAGTAAGAATGTAGGACTTATTTCTAGTTACTCCCTTAACTGCAAATCGTTTGATCATATTTTTTGAACTTGTACCATCTTTATAAATCATATTATAAATAGTACGATCATCCCCTCTTTTAAAAACTGCACAATGAATGATATTTTTTCCTACAAAAGTTTTATCATCCACTTTGGTTATCATCATACTTCCATCTTTTTTGAATGCAATTATATCATCAATATCAGAACAATCACATACATACTCATCTTTTCGTAAAGTGGTACCGATAAATCCTTCATTTCGGTTCACATATAGTTTTTTGTTGGCTACTACTACTTTTTTAGCTTCAATATTCTCAAAAGTTCTTATTTCAGTTTTACGCTTAAAATCAGTCCCATATTTCTTTTTTAATTTTTTAAAATAATTGATTGTGTAATCAGTCAAATTTTTCAGATCATGTTCTACTTTCTTTATTCTTTCTTCTAGCTTTAGTATCTCCCCCTTAGCTTTCTCTAAATCAAATTTAGTAATTCGTTTTATTTTGATTTCTGTAAGTTTTGATATATCCTCATTTGTTACTTCCCTTAAAAGATTCCTGGTATATGGAACTAACTCTTTATGAATAGTAGAGATAACCTCTTCCCAACTTTCTAATTCTTCTATTTTATGATAAATTCTATTCTCAATAAAAATTTTCTCCAAAGAAGAAAATTGCCATCTCTCCTGCAATTCATCAAGAATAACCTCCAACTCTTGTTTTGACAAATCAAGAGTACGATTTGTTGAAATTCTCAATATTTCAGAAACACCTATAAACGTTGGTTTTTCATTTTCTATTACACAAGAAAGAGGTGATATTGAAATTTCACAATCGGTAAAACTATAAAGTGCATCTATTGTTTTGTCAGGAGATACTTTAGCAGGGAGAGTAATTACAATTTCTACATTCTCAGCTGTATTGTCTTCAATCTTTTTGATCTTGATTTTACTTTTTTCGTTTGCACGAATAATAGAAGCAATTAAAGAAGTTGTAGTAGTAGAAAATGGAATCTCAGAAATAATCAGAGTACTCTTATCTTTTTGATAAATTTTTGCTCTAATTCTAATTTTTCCTCCTCTTTTTCCATCATTGTAATTGGTGAAATCTGCCATTCCACCACTAAAAAAATCAGGGAAAATTCTTGGTTTTACTCCTTTCAAAACTTTGATGGAAGCATTAATTAATTCATTAAAATTATGTGGCATTATTTTGGTTGACAGACCAACTGCAATACCTTCTACGCCATGTGCTAAAAGTAAAGGGAATTTGACAGGTAAGCTTTCAGGTTCTTTGCTCCTCCCGTCATAAGAAGCATTCCAATTTGTGATTTTTGCATTATAAAGTACTTCTAAAGCAAAGTTATTAAGTTTTACTTCTATATATCTTGCTGCAGCTGCTTTATCTCCTGTATAAATATTTCCCCAATTCCCTTGCATATCAACCAAAAGACTTTTTTGCCCAATTTGTACTAATGCATCTCCAATTGAAGCGTCTCCATGAGGATGATATTTCATGGTATGTCCTATTACATTTGCAACTTTATGAAATCTACCATCTTCAAGTTCTTTCAATGAATGTAGTATTCTTCTTTGTACAGGCTTTAAACCATCTTCAATATATGGAACTGAACGTTCAAGAATTACATAAGAAGCATAATCAAGAAACCATTCTTTATACATACCAGAAACATGTATAACATCTTGCAGATTTTCTTCATTATTATGATTATAATCTCTATTTTTCATACTCAACTAAATCTTTCTCTACTTTTAAGTGCTCAATAATGAACTTTTGCCTATCAGGTGTATTCTTACCCATATAAAATGTAAGCACATCATTTATTGCGGCCTCTTTTCCAATTATTACTGGTTCTAATCGCATGTCTTTACCAATAAAATGTTTAAACTCTGAAGGAGAGATTTCGCCTAAACCTTTAAATCGGGTGATTTCAGCATTTTTACCTGTTACTTCTAATGCATCTATTTTTTCCTTTTCATCATAGCAATAGATAGTTTCTTTCTTATTTCTTACTCTAAACAGAGGTGTTTCTAAGATATGTACATGGCCTTCTTTTACAAGTTCTGGGAAAAATTGTAAAAAGAAAGTGATAAGTAAAAGTCGGATATGCATCCCATCTACATCTGCATCAGTTGCTAAAACAATTTTATTATAACGTAATCCTTCAATACCTTCTTCAATATTTAAAGCTGCTTGTAATAAATTGAATTCCTCATTTTCGTAAACTACTTTTTTATGTAATCCAAAGGAATTAAGGGGTTTTCCTCTTAAACTAAAAACAGCTTGTGTATTAACATCACGAGTTTTAGTAATTGAACCAGAAGCAGAATTTCCTTCAGTTATAAAAATAGTTGTTTCAAAACGATTCTCTTTCTTTAAATCGTTATAATGCACTCTACAATCTCTTAACTTTTTATTGTGTAAATTCGCTTTTTTTGATCTTTCTCTTGCTAATTTCTTAATGCCTGCCATTGCTTTTCTTTCATTCTCTGCTTGTTGAATTTTATTTTGTAAGATGATTGCAGTATCAGGATATTTATGTAAATAATTATCTAATTGTGTTTTTATAAAATCATTAACGTAAGATCGAATTGTTATACCATCAGGCTCCATCTCATTAGAGCCTAATTTAGTTTTGGTTTGTGATTCAAAAACAGGTTCAATCACCTTAATGCTAATTGCCGCATGGACTGCTTGACGGATATCAACAGCATCATAATTTTTTCCATAAAACTCACGAATAGTTTTTGCTATTGCTTCTCGAAATGCTCCTTGATGTGTGCCTCCTTGAACTGTATGTTGTCCATTTACAAAAGAGTAATATTGCTCGGAATATTGGTTTTTACAATGAGTAATAGCTAATTCAATATCATCTCCTTTTAGATGAATAATAGGATATAAGATTTGTGTATCAATATTTTGCTGTAATAAATCGTACAGACCTCTGTCAGAAATAAATTTTTGGCCATTATAAAGTATAGTAAGGCCAGGATTTAAATAACAGTAATTCCAAAGCATTTTTTCGATATATTCATTGATAAAACGATATTTTCCAAATAAATCTTTATCAGGAATAAAAGTAACTTTTGTTCCTTTTCTAGAAGAGTTTTCTTGAATAGGTTCATTATTTGAGATAATCCCTTTATCAAATTCTACCAATTTGCTTTTTCCTTCTCTAACAGATTTTATTTTAAAATAAGAAGAAAGTGCATTTACTGCTTTTGTCCCTACTCCATTTAAACCAACTGATTTTTTAAATACCTTAGAATCGTATTTTGCACCAGTATTTATTTTTGAAACACAATCAATCACTTTCCCTAAAGGGATTCCCCTGCCAAAATCACGAACGGAAACACGATCATTTTTAATAGAGACT
>Ga0187827_10005998_pt1 | contig 14140 bp, 12 predicted proteins | sample ETNtaG_39_FD_167969 | JGI IMG/M metagenome (GOLD analysis project Ga0187827, IMG submission 167969) | Marine microbial and viral communities from oxygen minimum zone, Eastern Pacific Ocean - ETNP2014_SV_150_PacBio MetaG (Illumina Assembly) | ecosystem: Environmental > Aquatic > Marine > Hypoxic... | reverse complement strand
CGTCACCGCGGTATTGCCGTCGCTCTTGTACAACATCTTGTCCAAACCACGAGGGCCAAAGGTGCTGCGAATGATGTTCCCTAATGTCAATGCTGCTGACACAAGTTTCTCTTGCACCTCGATTCCACTGGTCACATTGCTCTGTTCGGTTAGAATGACCACGGGGGCCCTCCCACTACCATCACCGGATGCCATCGATATCGGGCGTCACGGCACTGTTCATCAACCCTCGGATGAGAAGGATTTCTCAAATAATGAATGCGAATAGAAGTATTAACCAAATGATGCCGGATGCAGCGGTCAATCCCATGGTCCAATTGAAATGCTTCATCACAGGCTCAGGTAACGCATCTGCCTTTTCCCTTTGTTTCCATGACCAACTGGACATTGCTTGACCAGACATCAACACTCCAAGAAGAATACAAAGAATACTCAACGACCATTTGCTCAGCAGCGGACCAATAGAATCACTTCCATGTTCGCCCAACATGATGAATATGAATGGAAGGAATGGAAGGAGATATGAGAATAATATCCAGAACAGAGTTTCTTTGATATCACGTTTTTGTTCGCTTGATCCTTCATGTCTCCAAACCAAATGCCATGAGGCCCAGTTACTAACTGCACTGATGGCAGAGGCGGATAAAAACAGGGTCACTTCAACTGCCACGTTATTGCACAAACGTATTCAGATTTCAACGCGTCGGAGGGACCTTCAGCGTCTTTTCCTTCCTTTTCGCCTTCTACTCTTGTTAGAACCGCCATGTTGCTCCCAGTGTTTTCCACCCATGGAGTGCTGGGTCTGAATATCCCAGTTCCCACCCTGTTCCTCTGGAATACGATCAAGTTTACGTGGGATGGACTTCAACCCCTTGACTTGGAATCTGAGATTGTATTCTTCTTCAAGTTCTCTTACCGACGCCCCCCCTTGACCTACTACTGAGCCAATCATACTGTCAGGGACATAGATGGTTGCATTTCTTTCGCTTTGGATATCTACTTCTAAAGCATTGATTCCAAGATAGTCTCTGAGACTCTTGGTCATCTCAGTACGGGCCATTTTCAATATTGGGCTATTGTTGGTTTTTTCTCCAACTGGAACCACCGCTATTTCAGAACCAAAAGCAAACATCTCGAACAATACCTTTCCATCTGGGAAACGAACAATCTCAACAACTGGGCGAGCAAGTTCTTCTTGCATTCCCGATGGTGGTTTTACAGTCATTCTCAATTCTAGTACCTGAGAAATCACGCCCTTCTCCACATGAAGAACGGTGTCAAGAACCTGCGGCACCAAACCTAACTCAACCTTGCCAATGAGTCGTTGAATCGCTTCCAATGCAGAGTTAGCATGGGTGACTCCTAACAATCCAACGCCAGCAAGGCGTACGTCGGCGAATATCTCAAAATCTCTGGCCCTTCGAACCTCGTCGAAAATGACGAAATCCGGACGTACTAAGAAAATAATTTCTGCAGTTTTCTCAAGATCGCCCTCTAATGGAGCATATTGAGTAATTCTAGGAAGCAACTGCAAATCCCTGGGGGCCTCCATCGTCTTCACCATCGCCCCCACCTCCTCATCGAGATGTTCCGCTATCGCCTGAGCAAGAGTTGTTTTTCCTGAGCCTGGGCGGCCAGAAATGAATACCCCTCGGTGATGGTCTGCCAATCGTTTTAGCAGGGCTTCGGGCAACTCATATTCTGGAAGGCTCAGTTTGGTGACTGGCCTGACAATTGTGATTTCGTAAGCATCCGCAAAGGGGGGCCAAGCACAAGTGACTCTGAGGTCGCCAATCTGCAACACTTTGCACCCATTTCGATCAATCTCAAGAAAACAATCTGAACGTTCAGAATTATTCTCCACGATGCTTTCCAGTGCTTCCACTAGGCTCCGGATTGCTGATGTGTTCCATTCCTCGCCCTCAATTTCATCTAGACTGATTGCTGAAATATGGCCTTGTTTTACTCTTGCAGTACAATCCGCTTTCAAAAAAACGGTACTAACTCCCTCTTTGAGTAGGTTTTCCAGTGCTTCTGGGATCTCGGGATGATCTGCAAATGTTGCCATCATCTTCACGCCTTGGCTGGTTCAAGAGTGTAATACGTCCACCAACCCGTTCCTGCAGTCAATATCCCAAGAATGATTGAAGGAATAGTAGGGAATGCAAATGTAGATTGATAGAGGAAAAATAATCCTAGGAACAAAATCACGAATACAACCCATGAAGTGATTTTCAACGGGGTCACCTCAAGAGATTCAGAAAATACCTGTAGATTCATTGCTGTCCAAAGTAAGACCAAAGCAATGGTTGTGGCCATCCACGTCCAGAAGCCAGTCATCAGCGTCCATTGCCATCCAGCAACGACACCTGCAAGTGCTGCTCCTCCGAGCAGACTACAACACATGGAGCAGCGCATACAACGGCGAGATGCGGTCGATTCTTCAATGCTCTTGCATCCCCGCCACATCTGCATTGATAATCAAGACCCTGTCTTTCCATGTCACACTTCGCAGTGCTGAACGCCCAATCGTCGAAATACAGTCGTTTCCAGATGTTATCTGAGAAAGGAAATTCCCCAGTTCTGCCCTTAGAGGAGTTGTTGAATCTGTAAGGAGGACTTCTTCCTTGCCGATGGCCAGTCTGTCGTGTTCTGAAAAATCGATTTCGATGGTGCCTTGTGTTCCTGATATCTCCAACCTTCTGATTTCTTCATGCGCCCCCCATGACACTTCAACAAACGCTTCGATTCCAGGTTTGAATTCCATAGCGATTCTGCATGAAACTCCCGATGCCCGTGTTTCGATATTGGCACTGATATTATCTGGTTCGGCTTCATGAAGAAGATGACAGCAGAGATCAAGATAGTGAATAGCCAAGACATCGATGATCGATTCATCATCACCTTGGGTCCTTGAAGAATGTCTGAAGCAATCGATTCGTTCAATTTCTCCTATCTCACCTTCCGCAATCAACAATCGCGCATGTTTGATTGCAGAGTGGTGTCTCAACAACAACCCCGTTTCAATGATTACACCATTAGCAAGTGCTTCATTCATCAAAGCATTAGCATCAACAAGATTCTGGGCCATCGGTTTTTCAATCAATACATGTATCCCTTCAGCAATCAAACAACTAGCAACCTCGAAATGTGAAGCGGTGGTTGTAGAGACAATTGCTGCCATTCCTCGGCGGCGGGTGGATGGAGCCCATATTGCGCCATGAATCTTGGCGATTTCTCTTCGGGATTCATCAATATCATAAGCATATAATTTACCTATTTCTCCATCATCCTGCATTTCCTTGAGTGTTGCAAGATGCCGTTCTCCCCAACGGCCGATACCAACCACCAATACATCGATCGGAGGCATTGAATCACTCACTCATACATCGTGGGCTTGATCCAGTTCCCATCTTCGTCCTTGATATGAAGGTCGAACTCCTCTAAAGCCAAGTCCTCGTCGACGAATTCAAAGGTCACCTGAGTGTCAAATCCTTGTTTCCGATAAACTCGTGGAGAGAATGAAAATCCTTGAATCCCAATATATCTGGCACGAGGAACTAATGTGGTCAATCTCGCATATCCCCCATTCCATAATCCCAAGGCGGTCATGGCATCTTGACTGGTGGGTGTATTCTTGTTCTGCTTATCATCAGCAAAGGGTGGGGTAATCGCTTCTTCGGGAATATCCAACACCTCTCCTGAATATTCTCGGCGCGTCTGATTCATCCAATGGTGCATGAACTTGCGGCGAATTCGCTTGTGATTCCTTTTTTGGTATGGGACTCCATCGAGATATTCCTCCTCATATGCATAGAGAACGTGTTTGATATCATCCCAGACCTTTCGGGTAATACAATATCCCCAGAAATGACGATTGGTTGCGATTACCTTGGAGAGGTCCTTCTGCTGAGTCTCCTTGTCAGTCTTATTCAGGTTGTATCCCATGACAGTGCCTACATTGTCGAATTGGTGCGCCCAATCACTTAACCTCAATACTGTAGTGATATAAGTTGGAGACAATATCATATCATCTTCAAAGAGAATCAAACGGTCATACCCCAACCCATCGAATAAATCCCTTCGGGCACCTATTAGATGACGGCCAATTCCATAATTGGACTCTCTACATACTATGTGTTTTGATTTGATTGATGAGGTGTCTATCATCTGTTTCAATTCATCTTGTCGAGACTTTTTACCTCCATCTAGATAAAAATGGAAGTCCAATGTCTGACTCTCGGGGCACCTTTCTAGACTCTCAAGGGTCTGCTCAAAATAATGTAGACGCTTGAATCCGATGACAAGAATTGCGGTACGCATCATCTTACCCCTAAGGACTGGCCCGTATTCGCCTCAAGCCAAACCTGTATAATCGCGACGGTCCACTGATGTAGGGCAGAAATGCTCTTCTTGGATGAATCAATGTTGACGGTTCTAATTATCATTATCGAATTTGATCTTGCGTGCATCCTCGACAGTCCCTTTCTCGAGGAACCAGAAATCCGGCGTTGGGGTTGGCATGAATTCATCCCATTTCTGTACGGTTCGAGCAAATATCTCTTCACTAGATTGGGTGCGGCACCATTCATGCACCCATTCAGCGTGTGCAACAACATTCTCATCGTCACTTGCCACGCGCTTGAGAATCTCTGCTTGCATAGCCATTGACATCATCCATGTAGGTGATAATGCATAGGTCATGAATGGATTGCGTTCAGTATCAACACTGCGCCATTCAATCCACAAACCAAGGACACGGTCATAAATCCAACCGATGAAAAGAACGAGGACCATGACTCCAATGAATATTGAAGACAATCCCCAATAAGTATTGGCTAGACCGAGGGTTGTTTCCTCGGCTTTGAAACGCCAACGCACATATGGCCAAATCAACAGCGTCAGGGTTGTTGCCCAAAAACCGATGCTGATGAAGGCTTGAGACTGCTGTACTCGCCAATATTGGCGCATCACCCACTTCTTGATGATGTTCTCATTGCTGCTGTCTGCACTTGAATTGGCCATCTTTCTCAATAGGCCCCGCGCATCTTCTATTCAAGCACCTTTCGGGTTCAAGGCTGCTAAGGAAGTGATTCGCGTAGGTGTGCACTATAGTCGCCTTCACCATTCCAAGTTTGCGCGTTCTGATCTATTCTGCTCTTCCGATGTGTTTCGCTATATCCGCCCCAGTCCTCAAGCAATCCTAATTTGAATGCAGCTCTTGCTGCATGCCCTGGAAGAAGTGTCCTCCAAGTGAAAGGTATGCGGCCCGGAGTCACTCGATTGACTTGAGTGACTATTGTTGTGGTGCATGATGCCGAAAGAGTGTGGTACCATTCAGGTCGGGCCTTCAATTCATTCACTCGCTTGCATAATTGAACAAGGAGGGCCTTGTCCTTTCCTTCAGGAGTCCGGACACGGTACATGTGAACCTTATGCTTTCTAGCATTAGTCCGTAAATGAAGGGCATCTCTTTCTGTTGCAACCAATAGATACAGTTCGAAAGCCCGCCACATTCCATCCCATGGGTGATACTTGTCCCCCAGTTCTCTTCTGGTTTCGAAGGAGAAGGTCAGTACTTCGCCATCTTCAAACTCAAAACTAATCATGGTATGAGCCAAGGCCTTCAGGCGGTGAAAATGATCAATGATGAACCAGACGTCTTTGATCTTGGTAGCATCAACACTCTTAGACACCCATTTCACATCGTGATCCTTTGAACTTCGCCAAGTGAAATCTCTGACATTTGTTATCTTGATAATGTTTCCATTCATTTCAGCGTGACTCAACTCAGCACAATCACTCCACCACTCACGATCCAGTTCTGGCACTCTAGGACGAACGCGTGTCCACCATAGCCATGCATATCTGAGTAAAATGATGCCAAAAACTGCGCCTATGGTGTAGGCGATGAACTGGGGCAGATTCTCTATCACACTGTGGATTCAGGGCGGGGGGTGTTGTATCTTTTGCCGGATTAGGAGTCATCTTCCTTAGTTTCTTCATCTGGATCGGTGGCGGAGCCTTCTCCAGATACCGCGCTACCTCCATCATAGTAGTAATCATCATCAACAGCTTCTCTCAACACCAAAGAGTCAACAGTTTCCATCGTAGTCAGATTAGTCACTGTAATTCCTGCATGAGAAACCGCATAGATATAATCGCCCATGAATATTGAGCGGCGGATACTGGTACTGTCCCACCAGTAATGGCTTCCTGTATAGAATTCAGAATGGTCAACTTCACCATGAACGGATAGATTCTCTCCTGCTGAAACATTGATGATCATGAGTTTAGAAACCCAGTTATATTTCCATTGATAATCACCATTGTCATCATACCAATATTTGTAACGGTAGGTGGTCATGGGTACTGCCAGCATTTCCTTAGGAGCCCAGTACTGGAATGCTTTGTGCTCATATGTCGCTTCTGAATATCCCCACGACCATCCATCATCAGTATTGATGACTGGGCTAAGGCCAATAACGCTCTCAAGAGTCGGGTCTGTCGCATTGGATGCATTAAACAAAGAAAGTTGAGTCTTTGACCAATCAAGGCCGGTTCCATCAGCATTCGATGGTCCAATGCCGATGGTGAGTAGATGCCCGCCTCCAAGTGGGTGGATATATGTTGAAACACCAGGGACCTCAAGTTCACCGAGAATTGTTGGGTTCGATGAATCTGAAAGATCGATGACCCAAAGTGGGTCTATCTGTTCAAAAGTGACGATATATGCCATTTCTCCAACGAATCGTGCACTCCAGATTCGCTCATTCTCCGCAATTCCATCTAGGTGCCCTACTTCCTCCAAGGAATCATTTCCGGAACTATCCTGTGTTTGCTCAAGAATGTAAACGTGATTCTCCATAGGGTCTGGGTCTGTCATCCACCATCGGTTCCATTGTCCAGTGGTGCTGGCTACTCGAATCTCCCCTTCAAACTCTGAAAGGCAGAATTGATCCAGGACTGTTCCATTGATTCGCCCACTTCCTGCGTATGTGGTCTGACCGCCTTCCGCTATGTCGAAACTGTGGATATTCGTGGTTTCATCCAGTTCATCGTTGCCCCAGAACCACCACCAATCCTGTGCCTGTTCCACAATCAACATGACATCGTTGCTAGCATAGACGATTGGCCAATTGCTGATGAGGTGGTCTGCTTCAAATGAGAAGTTGTCACTTTGAAGATCCAATGTCATTATCGAAGTGACTCCCCTGCTCATTCCATCTTCACTGGTGATGAAATCATTACATCCCTCATCGGTCATAACGTGTGAAATGATGGCGCCACCATTGCGTTCATACACCTGTGGCACGAAATCTGAGAGACTGATGTTCTGCATCGCACGCTCATTCTTCTGCATCGCCTGCCATGCTGCTTGCTCTCTCAGAATTTCCCGCAATGGATCTTCCCAATCGAGTTGCCAATAGTCGTTTGAATATTCCAACCATGTCTGTATTCCAGGGATGTTCATCCACCCATGATTCACCATACGAACAGTGCCGTTTACTTCACGAGCGGTCATATAATGGCCCTCAATATACAATTCACGGACTATTTCCGGTGCTGAACGGTTGCTGATATCAACAACAGTGAATTTTGTCAAGGTGTCAGAGCGCCACCAGTAATCCATTTCGTCATCCATGATCAATGGCCGAAGTGGGTCATTCTCATCGAGATGCCAACCACTAACTGTTGATAGTAGAACTAATCTGTCTCCATCCAGCATCATCTCTCGGACATTGCCTTCTACCTCCATCTCAGATTCAAAAATTATCTGACCATACTCAGGAATGCCTAGAATTGTTAGTATTCCATCATTGAGGATATAGATATGATAACCATCGGTCTTGATAAAATCAGCCTCATCGACTCCTTCTTCCTGATTATTGGTTCCAGAATAGTCTTCTCCTTCATTTCGTTGCTCTTGGGCTTGTCCAGTCCCCATATCTGAAGAGCCTGCAGAGGGGGCGCCACTATCTGCTACGGCCCCGGCCCCATCCATTGCCATCTCCGCATCATCTTCCATCCCGCCCCAGCCCCAGTAATTTTCCTGCTCGGCTGCTTGAAGAAGTTGCACCTTTGCCTCCTCAAGCATCGTCTCTTTAAGACGGGTCTCCAATTCTTCACAATCAGTGAATGGTGTTAGATTTGGAGAAGTAGGTGCACGTGGTGGAATAAGATTCCAATCAGTTGGTAAATCAATGATTTCATCATTGATATCAATGACATCTATTGGTGTATTATCTACCACATCTTCAATGACTCCGAGGCAGCCGGACAATGATAATGACAATATCATCGAAGCGATGAGTACTATTCTGGACAAGGGCGTATTGTTCTGCATCATGAATACTCGGCTATGTTCCCCATATTAAGGAGTCGTGGTTCGGTCATTTTACGAATAATATTCAACCAAAGGACAGTTTGTCTTCAATCACCTGTTCTAATTCAGTGAGGCGGTCGGAGAGGGTTTCCATTTGATATTGGTCAGCATAACTGCCATCTGCTTTTTTCATTCGCATGGTGACTTCCCTCACATCTTTCCTATTTTTAACCCGATTAATCTGGTTGATTAGGCCCAACAATCGACGTTGTTGAATGATTTTCCATCCCATCAAAGCGAAGACTGCAAAGATCAATACCCCAAGAATGATGGTCATTGTGATTGCTCCAGCATCGCCTGAAGCGAATATCTGAGCCAAAGTCATCTCAGACTTTTCAGCTGAATCTTCACTCGCTGCCATGATCTCTCCTCCAAGGTTGCTCTTTGTACTTTCATTCAAATCTTACGCATTGATTCTTCCCATTTGCTCCATGATGAGTGCCCCTTCTCTCGATACCAATGGACCCCTATCTCGTCCTGCCACCATTCAGTGCCATATTCATCGGTCTTGTATGATGTATCGCCGAGTTCTTCCGCTACTGCCTTGTTCCAGTCTGTACTGGTACTCTCATCTTCACCAGATTCATTGACGTCAGGAACTCCATCTCCATCACTGTCCACATCCCAGTCAACAGTCATGGAAATTATTGCTTCATGAATAGAATCTATTGGAACTGAAATAGGTTCTTCAACCAAGATTCCTGATAGTCCAGACGTGCTGAAAATCAAGATGGCAACAAATAGCAATGGCTGCCTCATAGCATTCCGATATTATCTATTATTGAAAGGATATCGGCTCCAATTCACTTTAGACATAGGAATTTTCTTCATGAGAGTGGCGGCAGCCGTTGTTATGGGTGTTGAAATCGAGCGCCGATATCTAGTGTTGGAAAAGCCACCTTTTCTTCTTAGATTGGATTCGCTCGATATTGAACAATGGTACGCTCCAGATTTCGCTGGACTCATTCCACCTAGTAATATCGATATGAATTCAGTCCATGAAGGCGTCAGAATACGTCGAAGTGATAAGGAGTGGTTAGCAACATTGAAGGGCCCTTGGAATGGAATATCAAGAGTAGAAGAAGAATGGAATATTCCCAAAATGAAGTGCCCAATAGAATGGCCACATATTCACAAGACCAGATATCTTTGGCCGAATGAAGATGGGTTGGTTTGGGAGATTGATGTTTTCCACGGCCCATTGGAAGGACTTGTAATTGCAGAGATTGAATTACCAGATGAAAACCATATATTCGCTATCCCCAAATGGGCCGCTGGAGAAATTACTGCTGAATTGGGCTGGTCCAATGCAGAGTTGGCGGCATCAAATTATTCAGACATTATGCAGAGCATAGTCATGTTTTCTGAAGAGGAATGAATTCACACAATGCCATATGAATACGTGATATTTCTTCTTCACTCAATAAAGGGTGAACTGGAATTGAGACCAATTGCCCACACAATCTCTCAGTGACTGGAAGGCTACCTTCAGGATGCTGAGGATGTTTGCTCATTACTGGCTGTCTATGGGCGGGTATCTGGTAATGTATTCGAGCGTCGATTGCTCTACTTTCTAGATGGTGAATCAATTCTTGAGAATATTCGCTGCGTATGGTGTATTGATGCCATCCATGAACTGCTCCTGGCCTGACTCGTGGGGCGTGTAGGAATTTATGCTCAGCAATTGCTGCGCTGTGTAGGGCTGCAATCTCTTGACGGCGTATCTGCCATTCATCCAATCTACTGAGTTGAACCCTACCTATGGCAGCAAGTATCTCAGACATTCGCAGATTGCTGGTCAAAGCCTCAATCCTTGTTCCGCCAACACGGCCATGATCCACCCATGATTGAAGGCGTTCAGCAAGGTCCATCCTAGTGGTGGTAATCATTCCCCCTTCACCTCCTACCGCCATGTTCTTACTAGGGAAAAAAGAAAAACAGGATATATCTCCAAGTGAACCTGCTAAACGCCCATCCAACATCGCACCATGAGCTTGGGCTGCATCTTCAATCACAGGGATGCCTGTTGGAAGGTCCAATGAAAAGGGCTGACCGAAAAGGTGGACACCGAGTATAGCCTTGGTATTGGAGGACACTGCTACAGAAACTGCCTTGGGATCCAGGCACCAATATTCTTCCTCGATATCGACAAAGACCGGAGTTGCACCCACTAACTCAATACAGGAAACGCTTGCAAAAAAAGTCAAAGATGGCACGATTACTTCGTCCCCGGGACCAATATTGAGTAAACGAAGTGCGGCGATCAAAGAAGCTGATCCGCTTGCGCAAGGTACTGCTGCAACTGCTCCACAATGATGCGCGAATTCTCCACCAAAGGCTGTTGCTTCAGGTCCCTTCACCCAACGTCGTGATTCAAGGACACGAGATGCGGCTTGGTGCATTTCATCATCCATCCACGGTCTTGACATCGGGATGCGTTCATCCATGATTTCACGAAACGGTTCATCAATTTCAGCACTCCGACGAATCAACAGCACCGAAACTCATGAAGTAGGGGGCGCTGCTCACCGATTCATGTCCGGGGGGGAGGCAACGGGTCAGGGTGGTGAAGAATCGCCATCTGAAACCAACGATTCAGGCGACCAATGGGGTATTGGTGAGATTTTAGAAGAGGGAGATATATCTGAAAAAATGGTTAGCGATCCCGCCCAAGCTCTGGCTGAAGAAATCCGTTCTATCGCTGAAGATGAGCCTGAAGTGGAAAATGTATCTGGTGTCGAAAAGGTAGAGGGGGAAGCACCGGCAGAGTTTGAGTCCTGGTCTGAGAATCAATTCGAAGAAGAGCCTGTTGACACGCCTGAAGTGGAGGCGTCGTGGATGGATGATGAATCTGGAGAAAATGAGGAAGGAACTTCAGAAGAAGAAGTAAGTGATGGGAATGAAGATGCATCTGAAACTGTAGATGTCAAGAATGTTGTTTCTTCCGACTCGATGATTCTCGGCACCCGTCGAGATGATGGTTCACAAGTAGCCATTCCATCCGAAATACTCGCTAGACATGCTGCTATGCTCGGTTCGACTGGTTCTGGGAAAACAGTGATGGCAAAGGCCCTGATAGAAGAAGCAACATTGGCTGGAATCCCAAGCCTCATCCTTGACCCCCAAGGCGATCTTGCAAGGTTAGCATTGGGATTGGATCCTGATGAGTTGAACGAACAGGGAGGGGATGTTTCACGTCGAAACAGGTTGATGGAAATGTCAGAAGTAAGAATCTGGACACCTCTTCGAAGTAAAGGATTGCCAATCTGCATAGACCCTTTCGTTGCTCCTCCAGCAGAACTTGGGGTAGAAGAAGCAATCACCGCATGGGACATGGTTGCTGCTGGATTCACCAGTTTAGCAGATTATGATGTGGAAAAGGCACAAGGAAAGCAGGTCAAGCCTTTCATTTACGAAATCCTGGTGCATGGAACCAGACTGGGGCTGCCTTTAGATGACTTCCAGAAACTTGCAAAAACCATTCGAGATCCACATGCTACATTCCTGAAACTATTGTTTCCTGAAGCATTCGAAGCAGCCGAAGATGATGAAGGGGAGCGTATCGAATTACCTACTTGGGATGAGGTGATGGAAGAACAAGGGCTACCACATTTCGAAGATATGTTGCCAAAGAGCACTCGTAGTGAACTTTCTAGGCGAATTGCGGCTTATAGTTCGGGCGTTAATCAACTTCTGTTCGCAAATGGAACTCCATTGGATATTGACACATTCTGCACCCCTTCGGTCGAAGGAAAGGTTCCTGTGAACATCCTTTACCTGAACACCATACAAGATGATGCTCAGAAACAATACATGGTCCAAGAAGTTGCGCGTGAACTCTATGATTGGATGCTGACTCAACAGCCTGCTGAAGGCGAATTGAAACTCTTATTCTTCATGGATGAAGTTGCCCCCTACTTGCCGCCACATCCGAGAAACCCTCCTGCCAAGGACTTGATCAAACTGATATTCAAACAAGCCCGAAAATATGGGGTGGCCAGCGTCCTTGCAACTCAGAATGTCAGCGATGTGGATTACAAGATTCTCGCTCAGGCTAATACCATGTTCATCGGAAGATTCAGAGAACGGAATGACATTGACAAGGTCAAGCACTTACTGAAAGAGGGAGGGGGAGATATCAGCCTCATCGATGAATTGCCAAAACTCTCAGCAGGTCAATTCCAACTAGTGAGTCCTGATGTGGATGACAAACCAATTCCAATTCAGTGTCGTTGGCTATACACTGATCATGGTGCTCCACTATCTGAAGAACAAGTTGAAGAAATCACTGATGGAGATGTTCGTGAATGGGCAGCAAGTCGAAGCCGCACTCCAAAGAGAGATGGGGCCGCTGCGGCAGCGGCAGCGATTGGAGGAATTGGTGCTGGAGCTGCTGGTAAAGGAGGACGCGGGGGCGGGGTGGTTTCAAATGCTCTCGTCAAGAAGGTTGGTGGCATGACTGCTGCTGCTCATGGCGTGGTTGATGACTCGGCATTCGAAGTTCGCTTGATGGGAGGACTGGCTGTTCTCAAAGATGGACGGGACCCTCTCTATGTCATGCAGGCCATCACAAACATGGTCAGTGGCGTAGTACTTGCTTGGGCGATGATTGCGGTATTGCTTGGTTGGCAAGGCGGAAATATCGATTGGTGGTGGATGGCTCTGGCTTTTGTCATCACCTCAACTGTTGGTCTAGTCATTGGATTGGAGATGTTCCTATCGCATGATGCGACCCTGCAGAAGAAAATTTCAAGATTTGCACGTTCAATACAATATATTCTTGCAATCTGGTTGTGGACCGTGCTCATGTGGCAGAAGAATTCTGACAATATCGATATGGGCTGGGGGGCAATTTTGCTCGAGATGACCGTCGTATGGGTCTCTTTGTTCATCGTTGTTGAATTGATCAACCGTTTCAAACTTGGGCGTATAGAATTCCGAAAGAGCCATTCCGCACTCACTACAATCACTGCAAATCTCAAAAGCATGTCTGCAACCATAACTGGAATGCAATTCAATGAAATGAAAGCAAGCAGTAAACAGGTGCTTGCAGGTATTCGCTGGGTTCTGGATTTCTGTACTTTGTTGTTACTCGCATCCTTGGTAGTTATTGGTTGGATGAACGATGGTTCTCTTACTGCCGGTCTTGCTGACATAGGTGGAGACCACTTGGTCCTCAAACCGGCCTTGTGGCTAGGCAGCCTCTATCTCTTGTTATTCCTGAGTGAAACGTGGCTCAGATTGAAAGATCAACCTAACCGAGAGTCTGAATGATTGATTAGTGTAGAAGGGAACCTACACACACCCATCAATGCAAAGGGTGCCCTTGTATCAAACAACATGGAATCATTGTCAGGAAATAGAATAGTTTATTTTCTAAGCAATCAGCCCCTTATTATGACACTAGATAAAAGCCAGATTGGAAAGATTTTGACAATCTCATCTGTAGTCATGGTAGTGGCTTCATTGATTATAGCAGGAGCAATAATGATCTATGCAACTGAATATCAGAGCGTTGATGCAACACCATTGGAAGCAGAAGATGAACCCTCATATTCCTCTAGAGAAGAATGCGCAAAAAAGAACAACAAAGGCAGCTGCACTTCTCATAAGACCATACACATGTGCATGATTGAAATCAAGTATTCATTCATATTGGATGATACCAATCACACTGGAGAAAGCAGTGCAGATATTGCCCAAGAAGAAGGAATAAGTAATGAGGCTCAGTGTATGGAAAAAGGTGCTCAGTGG
>Ga0187827_10005996_pt1 | contig 14142 bp, 15 predicted proteins | sample ETNtaG_39_FD_167969 | JGI IMG/M metagenome (GOLD analysis project Ga0187827, IMG submission 167969) | Marine microbial and viral communities from oxygen minimum zone, Eastern Pacific Ocean - ETNP2014_SV_150_PacBio MetaG (Illumina Assembly) | ecosystem: Environmental > Aquatic > Marine > Hypoxic... | reverse complement strand
TGTCAGAATAACTGGTGGGCCCGCCAGGATTCGAACCTGGGACCAATACATTATGAGTGTACTGCTCTAACCAGCTGAGCTACAGGCCCTTTGTTAAGTATTCCCACACTTTTTATAACTTTTCAAAATAAAATCTACTTAAAAATTCTGAGATATGTCCTCAATCTCAACCCAATCTCAACTTCTCCCATAAAATATAGGACAATAATTTCTTAAAACAGAAACACGTATAGAGATAGTTTTTTCATTTATTTTTATTCCTTGTTTCTTCAATTTATATTAACTTGACATTTCTTGCTTAAATCTATTTAAAGTTCTACTGTTGTTAGTTTTTTCTAACAATAAAGTTAAACTAAAAAGAAAGAAGATAAAATGAGTATAAAAGGAAAAGTTAAGTGGTTTAATGGACAAAAAGGATATGGTTTCATTGAACGAGAAGATAAGGAAAAAGATGTTTTTGTTCATTCTTCTGCAGCTCAAGCAGCAAGCTTGGAGTTAAACGAAGGTGATGAATTGACATTTGAAGTTGAGAACGGCGAAAAAGGACCTTCCGCAGTTAAACTGCAAAAAGCTTAATCGTATTTCAATAAATTTCAAAACATTTGGGGCGGAACTTAAAAAAGTTTATAATATTTAATTTCTGCCCCATACGTACGTCAGCTGAAGAATCTGCAAAAATAATTTTGGGTGTATAATTAATAATTATTTTAACGAATGGTTTTAAACTACTTTTTCCATTTATTTTCCAACAAACACAGAACTACGATTGCTAGAAACTTTTTCATTTATTTAATCTGTTAATACGTATTATTTTCATCGGACATACTTGAGCAGAAATTTTGTTAGCTTCATACTCAACATCATTTACTTCGACGGTGTAAAGCCCTTTTTTATTTCTTGATCCTAAAAGTACACTCCTTCCATCCCTTTTATTCATTCTCCATCTATCCGGAGCCAATTCGATACAATAATTGCATCCTATACATTTCTCTCTTTTATAGGCAATTTGTATCATTGAACATTTACAACTTTGTATAGCTTATCGTTCGGATGCACTTTGTGATCCAATTTCATTGAGAATTTATCTCCTTTATTTACATCTTCAACTCGTTTATCATTAATGCGGATTTCTCCAGCTATGGTCTCGATTATTCCTGTTGTTCTTCCTGTAATAAGGATGTTGTCACCTTCTTTAAGTTTTTGTGTCTCTAGATCGAATTCCGCAACCTGTATTTTTGCGAAATATTTTTTGGCCTTGCCTAGATAAATTTTCTTTTTTGTAGCTTTAGATCCATGAATTTCCGTCCATTCTCCCATTTTTTGTCCTAAATAATAACCATTCCAAAATCCTCTATTGTAGACAGTTTTCAATCTATTCATCCATCCTTTTACTTTTTCTTTATTGTATGTTCCTTCCAAATAAGCATCCGCAGCTTCTCGATAACACTGAGTGGTTATTTTTACATATTCGGGAGATCTTCCTCTGCCTTCTATTTTAAGTATGTTTGATCCGGAATCCAAAACTAGATTTAAAAATCCTATAGTACACAAATCTTTTGGCGACATGATATATTCATTGTTGATATCAAACTGATGTCCATCTTCTTTATCTGTAATTGTGTAAGTTTTTCTACAATTTTGTATACAAGCTCCTCTGTTTGCGGAGGAGTTTGCGGTATGTAGACTCATATAACATTTTCCAGAAACAGCCATACATAAAGCTCCATGAACAAAAATTTCAATCCTTACTAAATTTCCCGAAGGTCCTTTTACCTGTTGTTTTTCAATTTCTTTTGTTATCTCTTTTATTTGGATCAAAGATAATTCTCTCGACAAAATAATCACATCAGCAAAATAAGCAAAAAAACGTATGGTTTCCAAATTTGTAACATTAGTTTGAGTGGAAATATGAACTTCCATATTGATAGAAGCTGCATAGTTAATTACAGCTTGATCAGAAGCAATAATGGCAGTGATGCCAACTTTTTTAGCTGTATCAACTATCTTTTTCATTAGTATTAAATCATGATCGTAAATTATAGTGTTAAGCGTAATATAGGCTTTAATATTTTTTTTATTACAAAGTTCAGCTATTTCTACTAAATCTTTCAGGGTAAAATTATTGGAAGATCTGGCTCTCATATTTAATTGTTCTATTCCAAAATAAACAGAGTTTGCTCCACCTTGTATTGCTGCATGTAAAGATTCCCAAGAACCTGCTGGTGACATTATTTCTATTGTTTTATTTTTCATATTTTTTCATTAAAGCATCAATATAAACGCACATTCTGAATGATATGTTAAAATTAATGGCACGCAACATTAAATTTCTTTAGGCGCCAATAGTTATAAGGCCAAGGTGTAATGAAACCAACTATCAGCATGACGGGAACTATCCACCAGGTTAAATTGGCCCCTCCGGTTAACCACCAGTCAACAATATTCATAGCAACCTCCATGCTAATCATAGAGATAAAACTCATGGTAAGTGCTGCTTTCAACGATTGACTGAAATTCATTTGTTTTAGTAAAATTAAAGTTTCTAGTATTATGCTTGTAATCAAACCATTAATGATTGCCAAAATCATGATATAAAGAGTAGGCCAAAGAATATTTTGTAATTGAAAAAATATTATAGTTCCAAAATCTCCAATCGAACATCCAGTTAAACACCATAAGGTATTATATGCACTACGTTTCCAAGTGTGTTTACATGTCCATTCAAAGTTTTTTTTCATTTTTTTTTTATGAATGCAATTTCTGAATAATCGCACACGTTATGAATTAGATAATTCTCTTGATTTTTACTTTTATAAAATTTTATACTATCGATGTTGTCTTGAATATAATCGATCTCATCTTTATTCATAAATTTTGTAAATATTTCTTCCCCTAAATTAATTTTTTTTAATATAGTTTTTAGATTTACATTCTCATTAGAAGGATTATACATTTGATGTATTTCGGGAAAATTAAGGTCTTCAACTATATAAATTCCATCTTTTTTTAAATTTTTAAAATTTTCTGAAAAACACAATATTTGATCAATAAGTCGGTGACTACAATCGTCAATGATTAAATCAAATTTTTGGTTTAAGTGGTTAGTAAGATTTTGCAATATTTTCTTTGAAGAAATATCAACATATATGTTGCGAATTCGTTTTGACTTGTATCTAATTCTATAGGGATTGTTATCCACTCCGATGAAATTGGAGTACGGAAAATAATAATAGAGACTGGCTAAACCATCACCCTTTGCTATTCCAATTTCAAGGATATCTAATTTATTGTTTCTTAGTTTTTCCAAATTTTCTTGAAAAAAATCTGCATAATCATGCTGTTTCTTCAAGCTATTAAAATGCTCAAACAAGAAAACCAAGTCTTTATTAAACAATTCTTTTTCCCTATTTGAAATTACATCTAAGTTTTTTTTGTAAAAAAAATTATATATAATTAATTCTAAAATAAAAAACTTATACAAAATTGAAATTCCAACTCTAATAAATTTTGATATCCTTTTTTTTTCAAAAAAACTCAAGTGAATATTCTTAAAACTGAAAAGAAAATCTTTGAATAACATTGTGACATCTTATTTTTAAATTGAAACAAATTCAACTCTGAGGTAATATCGTCAAAGAAACTCTAGAATAAATCTAATTTATTATGGAAACAATAATAAGAAGATCTATTGAAGAATTGAATGAAATTTTACCTAAGGAAAAAAAACTTATAATAAATGACTCTACACCACTAATAGACGAACAATTTAAACTGGAATCCATTGATCTTGTCAATTTGTTCGTAAATATGGAAAAAATCTTAAAAAAAAAGAATTTCCTGCTTTGACTTTTGACAAAATGCTAGAAAATGTAAATCAACTAAAAACAATAAGCTCTCTTGATCTTTTTTTGATTAATAAATTAAAGAATGAAAAAAAATAAAGTTTATATAAATGTCATCTCAAATTTTAACCATAATAATTTTGTGGGACTGTTAAAAAATTCTGATAATTTTGATTGGCAAGTTAGTGACATGAATTATAATCAAGTTTTTCAAACGCTTGCAAATAAAAATGCAAAAATATGGAAACAACGAGCAAATATTACTTTGATTTGGACGACACCAGAATCTATATCGCCCGAATTTCAAAAGCTTCAAAACAATAAAATAATAAATTCTAACATTATTAAAAAAGATGTTGATTATTTTTGCTCCTCTGTAAAATCGATCAAAGATTATAGTGACATTGTTTTGATTCCAAACTGGATTTTAAAACAGCCCAGTGATACCAATCCTGCGTTTGCTTACACAAAAGATTCGGGTTTGGATTATAATTTATCTTTCATGAATTACTATTTATCCGAACAGTTGGCAAAGGAGAAAAATTATTACGTTCTTAACTCTTCAAAATGGCTACTAAATTGTGGACTTACCAAAGCTTATAGTTCCAAATTATGGTATTTATCAAAAACACCTTTTTCTAACGATTTTTTTAAAGAAGTTATTTCTGACTTATCGAATTTATATGGATCTATAAAAGGATTAAATAAAAAATTATTGATTTTGGATTTGGACGATACATTGTGGGGAGGAATTGTTGGGGACGTAGGATGGAAAAATCTGAGAATAGGTGGCCATGATTATTTGGGAGAGGCTTTTAGAGATTTTCAAATCCAGATTAAGTCATTAAAAAATCAAGGAATTATTCTTGCTCTAGCAAGTAAAAACGATGAAAAAATTGTAATAGAGGCAATCAAAAATCATCCGGAAATGGTTTTGTCGATGGAAGACTTTGTTACTTATCGGATCAATTGGGAAGATAAAGCAAAAAATATTATTGATATAGTAAATGAACTAAATATAGGTCTTCAATCCGTTGTGTTTTTGGACGATAGTCCTTTTGAAAGAGCTAGAGTTCAAGAAATGTTACCGGAAGTGTTGGTTCCTGAATTGCCAAAGGATCCAATAGACTACAATACTTTCTTATCTAAATTGCGCTGTTTTGATAAAACTCATATTACAAAAGAAGATAAAATCAGAGGAAATTTATACAAATCTGAATCTAAAAGAACCAAACTAAAAAAGGAAATAAAATCCTTATCCGATTGGATTAAAACTTTAAATCTTAAAATTGTGATTGAAAATATTAAAAGTGAAAACATCCCAAGAGCCCTACAATTATTAAACAAAACTAATCAAATGAATCTAACAACGCGTCGTCTTAGCGAAAAAAAATTTAATGATTGGGTAAAAGTTAATTTAAATAAATTATGGACAATTAGAGCAATTGATAAATTTGGTGATTACGGAATCATTGGTATTCTTAGTATATCTATTAAAGACAATACAGCTACCCTTATAGATTTCGTTGTAAGTTGTCGAGTTGTTGGAAGATATATTGAAGAATCAATGGTTGAATTTTTAAAAGAATTTTGCCAGAAAAATAACATTAATAAGATAAGTGGTGAATATAAAAAAACAGAAAAGAACTCGTTGTGTTACCATTTTTTCAATAAATTAAAATTGATAAACAATAGTAAATATTTTTTTGAATTCTCCTCAGACATGAAAAAATCAAATTTATTAAATATTGTTGTAGAAAAACCTAATTATAACTAAGAAAAAGATGTATCCCAAAATAGCATGGCCAAATAACAAAAGATTTGCTTTCACAATTTTTGATGATACTGATCGGGCAAACCTGAGAGATAACCAATTAGTATATCAATATCTAGATGAGTTGAATTTTAAAATAACAAAATCTGTATGGATTGTTGAGGGTACTAAACCACGCAAGGACGGAGGCGTCACGTGTGATGACAAAGAGTATTTAAAATGGTTGATAGATTTAAAAAATAAAGGATTCGAAATAGGATACCACAATACGACTTATCACAGTTCTTGCCGTCAGGAAATTACAGAAGGTCTAAATAAATTTGTAAAAATGTTTAATCAAAACCCAATAGTCATGGCTAATCATTCTGTAAATCAAGAAAATATTTATTGGGGATCTAATCGCTTATCTGGATCTAGAAGATTAATTTATAATATTCTTACTCTGTTTAAGAAGAATAAATTCTACAAAGGTCACGATGAGTCTTCACACTATTTTTGGGGCGATCTATGTAAACAATACATTACCTACGTTAGAAATTTTGCCTTTTCAGATATAAACACACTTAAATGCTGCCCATATATGCCTTATCAAGATAATACAAAACCCTTTGTAAACTATTGGTTTGCTTCTTCTGATGGAAATAATGTTGATGTGTTCAATAAATGTATTGCTGACAAAAATCAAGATCGACTAGAGGAAGAAGGTGGAGCATGTATTATGTATACTCATTTTGCGGATGGTTTTTGTCAAAATGGAGAATTATCTGAAAAATTCAAAAAACAAATGAAACGTTTAAGCAAAAAAAGTGGTTGGTTTGTGCCTGCGTCTACATTATTAGATTTTTTAAAAAAAGAAAACAAAACTCACATTATTAATGAAAAGCAACGAACTGCACTTGAATGGAAATGGCTATTTGATAAATTAATTTTAGGTTCGGCATGACAAATAATAATATTGATGTGATGAAATCTATTGATATTTTTAAAGAGAATTGTAGGTTTCATCATATCGGACTTTCAGTAAAATCCATAAATACTCTCTTTTCTGATGCAAAACCAGTTATTGATCCTATTCAAAAAGTAAAAGTAGCATTCATTAATCTACAAGGGACAACCATAGAATTACTAGAGCCATTAGATGAAAAATCACCAATATATAACAACTTAATAAACAATAATAAATTATGTCATATTTGTTTTGAAGTTTCTAATCTTGATAACGCAATTAAGAACGGCCAAAAAGAGGGATTTAGCATTATTCAAAAACCTGTTCCTGCTGTAGCATTAGGTAATAGAAAAATTTGTTTTTTATTTCATCGGGACTATCATATAGTTGAATTGCTTCAAAGCTAATTTGTGAATGGATTATTTAATAAGGGAAAGCAATCAAGACGATAAAGATCAAATTCATAATTTCAATAAAGAACTGAAAAGTAATGGTATTAATTATAGTTTAACATCTTCTTTTCAGAAAGAATTTAAAGAAAGTGATTTTATCTTTGAACGTAAATTTATTTTAATAGAAAACAAAACTAAGGTAAGAGGAGGATATACATTAAAATCGCAATGGTTCAAAATAAATGATGACTTGCTTCAAATTGGGTATTATTACAATCCGGTAGCTGCGGGCTTGTTTAATAAAAAATATAATATTTGTGGAGTACTACTATTACATGATGCTCAAAAAAAATATGAGAATTTGTTTTGTCTAGGTATGGGTGGGTATTCAGAGTATCTTCCAAAATTATTAAAAGGTTTGAATTGGAATCTTCAAAAGATTCCATTTTTTTTTAAAGTATGTAACCCTTATCCTTTCTTAAAAAATATTAAATATTTAAAAAATACTAAATTCAAATCTTTTTTAATCACGCTTATGAATAACTCTGGATTGGGATGGCTAGGTATAAAAATTTTTTTTCTACTTATGTCATTATTTTGCGTTCGAATAAAAAAAGAATCTAATATTATAGTAAAAGAAATGGATGATTTTGACGAAAATGTTGAGCTTGTCTGGAAAAAAGCAAAAGAATACAATTCATTTATTGCGGTTCGTAATTCAGAATATTTAAGAACATTATATTCAAATAAAAAATTTATTAAATTAAAATTTTTTGATTCTGATAAAATTGTTGGTTGGTCTATTTCTCTTTGTACACAACTAGATAACCACAAGCAGTTTGGTTACATGAAACTCGGTTCTATTGTAGATTGTTTGTCATTAAAAGGTTACGAAACAAATATTATCAAAAAAACATCGCAGATATTGGAAAAGAAAGGTGCGGATTTAATTGTATCCAACCAATCACATATTTTTTGGAAGAATGCTTTCAAAATGAATTCATTTGTCAACGGACCATCAAATTTTATTTTTGCTTCGTCTATTGCGTTGTCAAAAAAATTAGAAGGTAATATAAAATCAAAAAATCATATTCACCTTACACGTGGTGATGGAGATGGTCCTATAAATCTTTGATTAAATTTTTTTTCGATAAATTCCCGACATTTCATTCTTAAGAGAATTAATCGTTGTCAATCTTAAATTTAAATCTAAGAGTTTTTTACTTAATTCTTTATTTTCTAAAATGTTATAAATTTCAGCAATTAAATTATAAATTTTATCACTTTGTTTAAACTCTAGGGCAATCAATAACATATCAATGGCAAGATAATATAATTTGTTAAAACAAAATACTTTGCTTCTTAAATAAAGATACTCAGAATTTTCAAGAAATTCTGGTCCCAGTTTTGATAATTCAAATTGAGCTTCATTAATTTTTTTTTTTTCTATTAGTTCATTAATTTTTATAAGAATATTTTCTTTCATAAATTAATTTTGTTACTTATAAATTTCTTCAAGCTATCTTTATATTGAGCCCACCATTTTTTACATTCTTCACGCTTCTGGCTTATTTGTTCATTTTTCCATCCTTGTATTATTGATTTTGCTTCCGTCCATTTATCTATTTTTAAAAAAGGGTTGCCTGGAAACAAACGATCATAATATTTATAGGCATTTTCAACAATCGGAATACATCCACATTCTAACGCTTCATAGATTCTATAAGTTTCTGGATGAACAAAACCATTGGGGCACGGAATAAATTCGGTTAATGACAATACTTTGTTCATCTCGTTCACAGTTATAATTTTTTCATTGAACTTTGTTGTTCTGTGAATAAATGAAAGTTTCATATCTGAAAGCTGAAATAATAAATCGTGTCTGCTAGATTTGTGAGGAGTTCCAATAAAGGCCCATTTATATTTTCGCTCTCCTTTATTTTTAACAAAAGAGACTCCTGACTTATATCCAATGGGTAAACAACTGACTTTTTTACTATTAAAATATTTATTTAAACAAAAAGTTCTCCAAACAAAATCAAAATTATCGTAAATAGAAGTTAAATCATAAAGGTCATTTTCATCGCCCAAATGTATTAAAAATATTTTAGAACATACCAAGCTTAACTTTGCGTAAAAATCATCTTTTTTTTCAATACTGGAATCTACGATTATTAAAATATCATCTTTTTCTATATCTTTCTCGCCTTGAATAACTTTAAATTGAATTTTATCTAGTATTTCGTAGATCCATTTATCTGAATTATCTTTGTGATATAGGCCCCATTTATAATTCCTAGCAGTTTCCTTATTAATAGGATCGTTTGAAGTCGGTTTATTTTGATTATGAGTATTCCAAAATAATTTAATCATTAAAGATTAAAAATTTATTTTTCTAAAAAGCTTTTTAGATGTTTTGATCTGCTTGGATGCTTAAGTTTTCTTAAAGCCTTTGCTTCAATTTGTCTTATTCTTTCTCTAGTTACAGAAAACTGTAAACCAACTTCCTCCAGAGTGTGATCTGTATTCATTCCTATACCAAAACGCATTCTAAGAACTCTTTCTTCTCTTGGTGTAAGTGTTGATAATATTTTTGTTGTAGATTCTCCCAGATTTGATCTGATTGAAGCTTCTAATGGGTGTAATGCATTCTGATCTTCAATGAAGTCACCTAGAATGCTATCCTCTTCATCTCCCACAGGAGTTTCTAAAGAAACTGGTTCTTTAGAAATTTTTAAAACTTTTCTGATTCTATCCAATGGTAAAGCTAATTTCTTTGCGAGTTCTTCAGGTGTCGGTTCTCTTCCTCGTTCGCTTAAAATTTGCCGAGATGTCCTAACTAACTTATTAATTGTTTCAATCATATGCACAGGTATTCTAATTGTTCTCGCTTGATCAGCGATTGATCTAGTTATGGCCTGTCTAATCCACCAAGTCGCATATGTAGAAAATTTATAACCTCTTTGATATTCAAATTTATCAACGGCTTTCATGAGACCAATATTTCCTTCTTGAATTAAATCTAAAAATTGCAGACCTCTGTTTGTGTATTTCTTAGCAATAGATATAACCAGTCTCAAATTTGCTTCAACCATTTCTTTTTTTGCTATTCTTGACTCCTTTTCACCCTTTTGAATTCGGCTTACTAATTTTTTAAATTCACCAACTGGTAATCCAATTTTCTGACTTAATTCTACCAGTCTTTCCCTAATTTCAGTAAATTCCTTACTTTTCTTTTTAATAAAATTTTTCCCAGCACTGTTTTCTTTCAAAAATAAAGGTAAATTTGGATTAATTTCATTTCCCAAATAATATTTAAGAAATTCATTTCTAGGAATATTATTTTCTACTACCTCACGCATTAGAGCGCCTTCCAAGGAAATTATTTTTTTGTTTTCTTGATAATGTTCTTGTACTAATTCTGCTAATATTGATTGACTGATTTGAAGTCTTTTTATTTCCTCAACTAACTCGCCTTGTATTTTTTTGTATCTAACATCTTTTGATCTAGAAAATGTACCATCTTTTAGAACACAATTTAATTTCTCTTCTTGATACTTAACTAATTTGTGATAATTTTTTGAAAGTTCATCCATAGTTGAAATGACTTGAGGTCTGATTTCTTCTTCCATTGCCGCAAGGGACGGATTAAATTCATCTTCTTCGTTGTTGGGCTCTTCTTTGTTATCCTCTCCTTCTTTTAAATCTTTGTCAGATTTGTTATCTAATTGTTTTTTTACGTATGGTTTATTTTTTTTAACAACCTTAGGCCTTTCTCCCGATTCAGTATCCACGTAAGTTGAGTCAATATCTATAATTTCTCTAACTAATAATTCATTTTTTTCTAATTTGTCCTTCCATTCAAAAACTTTTTTTGCAGTTAAGGGGCTTTGTGAAAGAGCCCCTATCATGATATTTTTTCCAGCTTCTATCCTTTTTGCAATCGCAATTTCACCTTCTCGAGAAAGAAGCTCAACTCCACCCATTTCTCGTAAATACATTCTGATTGGATCGTCGCTTTTATCCAAATCTACATCTTTTTTGCTATCATCTATTTGCGATGAATCTCTTTTTTTAGCTGAACGATAATCTGACTTTTTTTGGACAAGAACAATTTTGTTATCAAAAATATAAAAAAAGGCTTTTTCTATATTCTCTTTGCTATAATTTCTTTTGCCAAGTGATTTTGCCAACTCTTCGTAGGTTATAAAACCTCTGTGAATTCCTTTGTCTAACAATCGTCTAAACGATCTTGTAATTAATTTTTCTACAGTGTTTTTCATCTTCAATAACTAATTAGAGGTCTCATATATAATAATTAAACAAGTAATATCTATAGCTCATTTATCCTCTTTTTAATTGACTTCTAACAGATAATAGTTCCGAATAAAGTTCTTCGTCAAGATTTGATGAAACTTTGTCTTCTAAATATTCTGCTTTTTCACGAAGGTTAATTTTTTTCATTTCAACAATAATTTCATTAAACATTGAAACTATTTCTTTCTCTTCTTTATTTTTTGCAATAATTTTTACTGGAGCGTTCATGTTAATTTGATTTATTTTATCTCTAAATTTGTCATCAAAATCTTCTGAATTTAATTTTTTCTTATCAAAGAACTTTTCTGATAATAAATGACCAACCAACTTCTTAATAAATTCGTTCAATATATCACTCGAAAAAGTGACTTCGGAAATCGATTCTATATTTTTTCTGAAAATATCTAGATTATTTATAATTAAAAACAAAATTGAAAATTCTTTTAATTCTTTTTCCGTAAATTGATTCATCTGTCTATACGCATCCTTTGTTTGCTGGAGGGGGTTGTTTGATTTTTTGTATTTTGAAAAGATATTTTTTCTAAAATTTAAGTTAGGAGTAAGTTCATTTAATTTTTGTGTAAAATTATCAAGAAAGTATTTAGCTAATGTCTTGTCTCTTACTCCATTGCACAAAGATCTAATTTTCTTTTCAAATAGTGAGAGTGAATGAGGATTGCTGCTATCAGCATCCTTATTGTAAGAATTCCAAATAAAATTCTGAATTTCTGTTTTTGTTTCTGCAAATTTTATGAAGGATTCTTTTCCTTTTTGATTTATAAAAGCATCCGGATCTAAATTTTCCGGTAAAGTTAAAAAATAAATATTAAAAGTCGATTTAATTAATGGAAATAACCTCTCAGCAGCTCTTAACGCAGCTTTTTGTCCGCTACTATCTCCATCTAAACAAATAATTGGATTTTTAAAGAATCTCCAAACTAAATCTATTTGTCTTTCCGTCATTGCGGTTCCTAAGTTTGCAACCACATTTTTGATACCAAACTTATGTAAATTAATGACATCCATATAACCTTCGACTATATAAACTTCATTATTTTCATTTTTAAATTTTTTTGCACTATTAATATTATATAAATTATTTCCTTTTTTATAAAATTCTGTTTCGGGTGAATTGATATATTTAGCGGTATTCGTTTTAGAAAGTGTCCTTCCTCCTAAAGCTAAGACAGAACCATTCAAACTCTTGACTGGGAAAATAATTCTGTTCCTAAATCTATCTGCATATTTTTTTCTGTTCTCATCAAAATAATAAATGCCTGAAGAGTTAATTTGTTTTTCATCAAATCCTTTTTTTAAATCTTCATAAAAATTATTGTTTTTTGATGCGTATCCAATTTTAAAATAAATAATTTCTTTTTCTGTAATTTTTCTATTATTTAAATATTCAATAACTTCAGGATTTTTTTTTGAAATTAATTCCTCATGACAATTGTTTGCGTATTTTTCCAAAACAGAATTATAAATTTCCCATCTATTTTGTCTTTCCTCATTTTGTTTGCTGAATCTATACTGAGGCATTCCTGCCTCTGCTGCAAGAGTCCTTACTGCTTCTCCGAATTTATAATTTTTTGTTTTCATCAGGAAATCAAAAATATTTCCATGTTCAGTTGAACTGAAACAGTGGTAAAAACCTTTCTCATCATTCACGGTAAATGAAGGAGTTTTTTCATTTGAAAAAGGTGATAATCCGATAAATTCCTTGCCACGTTTTTTTAGTTTAACTGACTTTCCAACCACTTGTGAAACTTTTAATCTAAGTTTAATTTCGTCAAGATATTCTTTCGGATATTTCATTGATTTAACAAACCTTTAACAATTATATTTACTTTGGAAAAATCAATAACATCTGCATATTTTTGTTTTAGAGATCCCATAATTTTCCCCATATCTTTAATACTTGAGGCGCCTAGTGATTTTATTACTTCTTGGCATACCTTCTTTGTCTCCTCCTCGCTGAATTGTTTTGGTAAAAAAGTTTCAATTATTCTAATTTCTTCTTTCTCTGCTTCTAGCAAATCTTGCCTGCCTCCCTTCTGATACAAATCAACAGAATCCTGTCTTTGTTTTTTCATTTTTCGAAGTACTTTAATGATTTCAGAGTCTTTAACGCCTTCTTTATTTAAGGCAGATCTATTAGCAATGTCCCGTTGTTTGATAGAAGCCAAAATTAACCTTAGGGTAGAAACTAGAATTTTATTCTTATTTTTTTGCGCTATATAAAAATGTTCGTTTATTTTTTCCCTTAATGGCATGGATTATAAAAATATCAACTTACTTTACTAGCCAAATTTCTTCAAAAGAAAAAAAATCCATCTTGACGAGACAAAACCTTTTTCATATGTTGCGCAAAATCATGTTTTATAGTAAAAGCCTTTAACTCATGAGTTGTATTTGGTAACAAAAACAAATTTAACCCATATATTAAAACATAATCTTAAAAAGATTAATCCCACAGGCGTTTTGGTTTTAGAGAATGGATCTTTTTTCCAGGGATATGGCTTTGGTTTCGAAGGTGTTGCGACAGGTGAAATATGTTTCAACACTTCAATAACAGGTTACCAAGAAATAATTTCCGATCCTTCTTATGCAGGACAAATAATTAATTTCACCTTTCCACATATTGGAAATGTTGGAGCAAATAATGATGATCATGAATCTGATAAAATTTGGACCAGAGGAGTAATTTTTAATTCTGAAATTTCAAACCCATCAAACTATAGAGCATTAAAACATTTAGATAACTGGTTAAAAAAAAATAAAATAGTAGGTATTACTGGTCTTGATACTAGAAGTTTAACAAACTTTATAAGAGATAAAGGTGCTCCGAAAGGAACCATTTCACACATTAAA
>Ga0187827_10005993_pt1 | contig 14145 bp, 13 predicted proteins | sample ETNtaG_39_FD_167969 | JGI IMG/M metagenome (GOLD analysis project Ga0187827, IMG submission 167969) | Marine microbial and viral communities from oxygen minimum zone, Eastern Pacific Ocean - ETNP2014_SV_150_PacBio MetaG (Illumina Assembly) | ecosystem: Environmental > Aquatic > Marine > Hypoxic... | reverse complement strand
AATATAGTGTATTTTTTTTCATGTTATCCTCTTAATTAAGTAATGTTATGTTTTTAATTTAATGAATACTCTATTGGTACTGTAAGTGTTGCAGGTAGGTGCTCTATCACCGACTCTGGCCTTCCAGGTAAATAGAGTTGATCAAACAAGCGTATAGTTGAACGGTTTAAATGCTCACTACCGACTTTTTTAATCAATGTAAAACGAGAAATATTACCCAATTTGGTGATATTAAATTTCACCACTACTGTTCCTTCAGCTCTCCTTAACTTTGCCTGTTTAGGGTAGATTTTTTGTGCATTTATTGCCGAAAAAACGGCAGATTTATATTGATTCCATGGGGTGTTATCGTCATTGCTATTACCCATATTTATTTGACTTTTGTTTACATTATCACCCGTATGTCGTACACCTTTTTGAGCCAAAATAGTTTTTTCTTTTAGTTTTTTCTTCGATGATTTTTTCTTTATAGTTTTTACTATTTCACTCTTTTTTAATACCAGACGGGTATCTTGCACGCTTTTTTCTGTTTTAGCAGATGACTTGGTCATTTTTTTTTCTGCTGGGGTATTACTGATTTCTTTTTTAGTAAATCCTATTGCCATTTTAGCTTTTGTCATCAACGCAGAAGGTTTAGACGTTGCAGTACTTTTTGCGGTATTTTTTTCTGCTGTCACTTTTCGTTGTGGTGTTGGTTTTGGTGGTAAGGGCGTTGGTATATCTGCTACTATCATTTTTATATTCATTTTCGTACCAATAACGGTATTTACTCCGACAGCTTTAGTGATCTTATTACCACTTTCCTTTTCTGAATTCGCGTAATAAACACTGGCTACGATTAAAACATGAATGATAATTGAAATAAGTATTGCCAGAAGGTTCAAGGTGCACCTGTCTTTTCAGTGACTATAGAAACTTGCGTGATATTAACTTTTGTTAACTTATTAAACGCTTGGTTTAAGGTCTCTCCAGTGGTCTCACTATCGACAAATAAAGTAATCATTTGTTGTTTGACAAAATCTGCCGCTTCTACGTTATCAACCAATCTACCTTGATAAATAAAATCACCTTTTTTTGTTAAATAAAGCCAAGTTTTTGCGTTATTCTCTACCGCTTTATTCTTGTGCTTAACAATAGGAGCACTAATATCTTGTTCAGTTGGCTTGATCATTTTTCCGGTTAACATAAAAAAGATCAGCAAAAGAAAAACAACGTTAATTAAAGGCAAAACAGGTTCAATGTCTGGGCGTGTCCTAGCTGTTGAAATTAAAGAATTAGCTTTCATTAATAACGTCCTCAATTACCGGTACAGCCAAACTAGTCGGATATTTTGAGCCAAAATATTGATACCAATGAATGATATCTTTTAACTTTGTTGCTGCCTGATAGCGAATGACTAAATCAGTATTTTGTGCTGGTATTTGATGTGCTATTTTCAAGCACTGGTTTATTGTTTGCTCAAAACTACATTCAGTGTTATTTATAATTTCAATGGTAAATGTATCGGATTTATTCGCTATTTCTGACCGCGGTGCAATATCAATTTCTTGCATTTGATAACGCTGAAAATTCATTACTAACATGAAAAAAATTAGCAAAATAAACACCACATCTATGAGCGGTGTTAAACCAATAGTCGGCTTTTTTCTAACTATATTTTCTAGTGATACCATCATTAATTTGAAACCCTAAGGCAGCTTGTAATTAATGATAAATTTATTTATTTTTGCTATGTGTCGTTCAATGTTACGATCAAATATATGCCAAGATATTAGGGCTGGTAGTGCAACAATTAATCCCGCAGCAGTAGTGAGTAATGCCTTCCAAATCCCACCGGCTAATAAGCTTGGGTTTATGTCGCTGCCGGCAGAAGATAATGTTGCAAAGGCTTCAATCATGCCAATCACTGTTCCAAGTAGACCCAATAATGGAGCGCAAGCGGAAATGACTTCTAACGGGCGTAAACTTGTTCTAAATTCAGTGATTAAATCATAAGAATGTGCAGTGAGCGTTTGTTGCAAGCAGTCTATAGTCGATTCAGTAGTATTTTGGGCATGTTGTTTAATATCAAACAGCCATGTAGTTGGCTTCTCAAATGGTGCTTTACAAGCTATTAATCCCTTTGATTTCGACTCAAAAATAAGCTTCATCATTACCGCGAGTGAATAAAGTGACATCCCTATTAACAACCAAAGTACAAACCCTGCCTCGACAAAAAATGACACATTCATAATTTCAAACCACTTTTCTACCTAAAAATCACAATAGCGGTAATGATAATCGTTATCGTTTGCAATAGCAATGATTATACTATTATAAATAAACCAATGAGCTATTTCGTTTTATGTTATTTTTAACTATGTAACCAATGGACTTGCTGGACGGCAAAGTACAATCAGCACAGGACGCCCTTCAACAATATCGAGGTAGCAGCAACAAAAAGGTACAGAAAATGTTGTGGCCAATATTGTCAAACCAGATGGTGGAATAATGATAGCAGAAGATGTTAAGTGGTATATTTAAGAGACTTTTCAAATTTAATACACGATACGAAATATTTACTGTTTATTATATGGTTGAGGATTTAGCTTGATCACAAGGCGAGCTAAGCAGTATTAAAAAGTACAAGATGCTTTTAAAAAGTTTATAGAGGCTGTAAACGATTATTCGATATTAATGATAGGCTACAACCACACATTTCTATGCTTAAATATCGGTCAGTGACATTTCAAGCATTTTACGAATTTGCATAACTATTTTTTTTTCAGTTTCTGGTTCATATTGCTGTATACGTGGTGTATGAATGTGACCTGTTGGAATTGTAGAATTTAACTTATTTCGTAAACGTATACTACGATAAGAAATTTCATTAGATAAGTAACCTCCTCCAGAGCCTTTAACGGCAATGTGATTAGTTAACTCTGCATAACTTTCGGGTTTAAAAGTGATGTTCTCTTGTGCTTTGTTAAGGATCGTCACTTGATGATTATCGATGACTTTATAATCCCCTGTGGCTTTTTGCATGGCCGCTATGGGTAGGCTAGACTCGACAAACTCTGCCCCGGGTAATGGTATATTATGAAGTTTTGGAATAATTGGGTTGGTTTTTATGCCACCAGAAAGTACATTTAAATTATCTGGTGCGTTAACGCTACGACGCTTACCGGGAAAACGCTCTAAATCAAACGCTTTTCGCCCCATGCTTACCGTGACAATCATATCGACATTATTAAGTGCGTAGTATGGAGCAAGCAATGACTCTATAGTGCCGTTATCAAAACTAGCATAAGTGACTGGCACCATAACGGTATTTATTTCTGCGCTTATCCCTTTATAGTTGATAACTTGGCCATCAAGCATTAATGCGGCAATACCCGAAGGGTTACTTTGGTTGATATTTTTATCGAGTAAGAAGGGATCAAAACCTGTAATTAATATTTTCTTTTGAGTGTCTTTAGTATAACTTAACTCAGTTCTCCCTCTTGAACCCTGATCTAATTCATGGAGTAAAGCGGTTAATTCTGTTTGAGATAACTCAAAAGTAGGCTTTGTCGAACATATTGCTTGGCTCATTTGAAGCCTAGCCCAATATAAGGGCCTGTCATCGACTAACTGACTCGTTAACACTTGATGTTTAGCATCTACCCACAACTGATAAGAAAGGGTTCGAATTAATTGTTGAGCTTGTTCAAAATTGATTGTTTTTAGCCATTGTTCTTTGAATTTTTTAATGTTGTTTGAAAAGGTATTGACCACAGTTGGTATCGCTTGTTGAGCATCATTAATGCGTAACTCTTCTACTGTTGGCATATTTGCTTTGGTGCCACTACTTAATAATAAAGCGGTGGTAAACAAGAGAAGCTGTTTTTTTAGCATAATATGCCCTTATTTGAATATACAGGTCTTAAGCATTATACACTGTGTTTTATTAATATCTTAGGTTAATTTGAATAGCTCAATGCTAATCAAAATATTGATCAGTTAAATAAGTCATTACGCCGGATTTTGCTTTTGTTGCTCTTTAATTTTAGCTTGCGCAATACGCCATTTTTGTAGTTGTGTATAATAGTGATCCCACACGCATGGGTTACAAGCACCCCCTCCACAACAGTCATCATCGGCAGGAGGAATAGGTTTTTCTAGCGGTTCTGTCATTGTATTTATCGAAGATATAAATTTTTGGCATTATAGCGCAAAGGTTTATAAATAATAAACCCCGCATCAATGCAGGGTTTTAAAGTATTCACTGTTGTTGTTAATTATTCTGTTTCGGCCAGTTTAGTTTCTAAATAATGAATATTGGCGCCACCATTAACAAAGCCTTGATCATTTAAAATATCTTGATGCAAGGTGATGTTAGTTTTAATGCCGTCAATCACTAATTCTGATAACGCATTGCGCATACGGGCAATAGCTACATCTCGGTTATCACCATAGGTAATCAATTTGCCTATCATTGAATCATAATGTGGTGGCACTGCGTAGTCAGCATAAATGTGTGAATCCCAACGAACACCCATACCGCCTGGAGGATGAAAGCGAGTAATTTTACCCGGTGAAGGAATAAAGCTACGTGGATCTTCTGCATTGATACGACATTCAATTGAGTGACCAGAAATTTTAATATCTTCTTGGGTATAAGATAACGGCTGACCAGCAGCAATACGTAACTGCTCTTTAATTAAATCAACACCAGTGATCATTTCTGTTACAGGGTGTTCAACTTGAATACGGGTATTCATTTCAATAAAGTAGAATTCCCCGTTCTCATATAAAAACTCGAACGTACCCGCACCACGGTAATTAATTTCAATACAAGCATTACAGCAACGTTCACCAATTTTGGCGCGCATTTCTGGTGTGATACCCGGTGCAGGAGCTTCTTCAACTACTTTTTGATGACGGCGTTGCATTGAACAGTCACGTTCACCTAAGTGAATTGCAGCGCCCTGGCCATCAGCAATAATTTGAATTTCAACATGACGTGGGTTTTCAAGGAATTTCTCCATGTAAACCATATCATTTTTGAAAATAGTGCCGGCTTCTTTTTTAGTTAACGCAATTGACTCTATTAAGTCTGCTTCATTGCGAACAACACGCATACCGCGACCACCACCGCCACCAGCGGCTTTGACAATAACAGGGTAGCCAATTCGTTTAGCATGTGCTTTATTGATTTCTTCATTTTCCGTTAGTGGACCGTCTGAGCCAGGTACACATGGAACACCAGCTGATTTCATTGCACGGATAGCAGCAACTTTGTCACCCATAATGCGTATGCTTTCGGCTTTTGGACCAATAAAAGCAAAACCAGACTTCTCCACTTGTTCAGCAAAATCAGCATTTTCAGCTAAAAAACCATAGCCAGGATGAATAGCAACAGCATTAGTAACTTCTGCGGCAGTAATAATAGCTGGCGCATTTAAATAACTGTCAAGTGCCGATGCTTTACCGATACAAATAGTTTCATCAGCTAATAATACGTGTTTTAAGTTTTTATCAGCGGTTGAATGTACGGCAACAGTTTTAATACCTAGCTCTTTACAAGCACGTAATATTCTTAAGGCAATTTCGCCGCGATTGGCGATAACAACTTTATCTAACATGGAATGACCCTTTTAGGTTGGGCTTATTCAATGATGAATAGCGGTTGATCAAATTCAATAGCATCTTCATTTTGAGCAAGAACTTCTTTAATAACACCTGATTTATCAGCTTCTATTTGGTTCATCATTTTCATTGCTTCAACAATACATAAAGTATCACCAGCATTGACGTGTTGGCCTACTTCAACAAAAGCGGGCGCATCAGGTGAGGCAGATGCGTAGAAAGTCCCTACCATAGGAGAACGAACAATATGACCAGCAAGTACTGGCGCAGCAGCTTCTGCAACCGCAGCTACTTGAGCTGGTGCTGCAACAGGTGCAGGCATTGGAGCTGCTTGCATTAATGGTGCGGCGGCAACAACATTGCCACCACGACTTATGCGAACAGACTCTTCACCTTCAGAAATCTCTAATTCGTTAATGCCTGACTCTTCTACTAATTCGATCAGTTTTTTTATCTTGCGAATATCCATTGTAATACCTTAATTTAAGTTAAATATATGTCGAGCTTTAAGACTCTTTTACATTACTTTTATACTTGTATGTGTGATTTTTCTTATTACTCGTTACTTGTTTTTTTCTAAATAATGCAGGGCTGATTCAAGTGCATAGCCATAGCCATTAACGCCTAAACCACAAATAACCCCTTGAGCAACATCCGAAAAATAAGAACGATGCCTAAATGGTTCCCGTGCATGTACATTTGATAAGTGGATCTCAATAAATGGTATAGCAACAGATAAAAGTGCATCACGTAATGCGACACTAGTGTGGGTAAATGCTGCAGGGTTGATGACGATAAAGTCTATTTTTTGAAAAGCTTGATGTATTGTTTCAATTAATTGTTGCTCAGAATTTGATTGAACATGTAACAACTCAATTGATAGATTTTCAGCTCGAGCTGAAAGTTCATCAACAATATCGGTTAATGTTTGTGCACCGTAAATTTCAGGTTCACGTTTACCTAACATATTTAAATTAGGGCCATTTAGTAGTAAAACTTTAAACTTTGCAGTCATTTGTTGTTAAAACACCTATAAAATCATCTATATTAATATATTTGCACAGAAAATAAAAATATGGAAGCTTGTTGTGCAAATCTACACGATTTTTGAAAGTTGGCGGATATTATAGTGTTTTCACAGAATTTAGCAGCAAAATACTGGTCTTATCTGTTAGTGGTGGTAGGTAAACATCGTCTTTACTCATTAGCCCTGAAATGAGTGGCTTAACGCGGAATGGCTATAAGATACTTTTCTTGTTGATGGCTTGAAAGGCTTTACCAGTGCAATTAAATTGTTTTATTTGTTGTTAACATTCAACCAAATCTGCAGTGATTTCATCTATGTTATTTATGCCCATAAGCCCCATCGTAGCCGTTATTTCGTTTTGAAATTGTGACAATAGTGTATTCACACCATTTTCTCCTTGTGCAGCCATGGCATAAACCCATGGGCGACCTATGAGTACCCCTTTTGCGCCTAAAGCTAGTGCTTTAACAACATCAACGCCGTTGCGTATACCACCATCTAAAAAAACCTCTGTTTGGTGGCCAACCGTATTAACAATGTCAGAAAGTTTCATGATGGTTGATGAAGTGCCATCTAATTGCCGACCGCCATGATTAGAGATGATGATGCCATCCGCACCGACATTTACTGCCCTTTTTGCATCGTCTGCTTCGACAACGCCTTTGATTAATATGTTTCCTTGCCAATGACTGCGCAGCCAAGCTATGTCATCCCATGTAGCACTTGGATCAAATTGAGTATCTATAAACGTTTTATAATGATGAAGGTTGTTAGGACCAGTTACTTTATGTTTGAGGTTGCCTAAACAGTGAGGCTTACCTTTTATTCCGACGTCATAAAGCCAATAGGGACGTGTTATTATTTGAGCAGCCTTAGATATTTCCCCTTTGAAACCACCATCTAGCATGCCGTTACGAAAATCTCTAAGACGTATGCCAGGTAATGCTAAGTCTACAGTGAATACTAAAGTCGTACATCCCACCGCTTGAGCACGGTGAAGCATTTCTAGTACTAAACCTCGGTCACGCAACATATATAACTGAAACCAAAAAGGCTTGTTTGTCGATTTTTTTACTTCTTCAATAGAGCAAACACCAACGGTTGATAAAGTAAAGGGAATATCAACTTTATTGGCGGCTCTGGCTGCTTGAATTTCACCCCGACGAGCAAATAACCCGGCCATACCAATAGGGGCTAGAGCTAACGGCATTGAAACCTTATGACCTAACATGGTTGTTGCTGTGTTTATCTTGGAAACATCTCGCATAACAAATTGCTTTAGTGTGAATTTTTTAAAGTCTGATGTGTTTCTGTTGAGTGTTTCTTCAGCATTTGCACCGCCTTCGATATAGTCAAACAAGAATTTAGGCAAACGTTGCTTTGCTTTTTTCTGATAATCGTTAACACTGACAGGGATGACATCATAAATACTCATCAAGTATCTCCAAAGTTTTAGCTCACTATTTCAAGGTTATCGTTTTATAAAGAGGAATACGACAGCAAAAGTAATGTTTCAATCAAAATCGAATTATGTAAGCTGAGTTTAGATTAAAAATTTTTCTCTAGCTGTTTAATTTGTTCTATGAGTGAAGTAACCACGATAATAGGGCACTAGTGTTTAATAATTTGTATTAATAACGCTTAAATTTGGAATTAAATCGTTACATTGACAATAACTACAACAGACCCTATTATTTTTAATATTATACTTTAGGAGGTGGTGTGAACTTTCTTTGTAATTTTCAATGGCTTGAGTTGTTCCGTGTGTTGTTTGATATTATTGGGTTATTCCGATGTCAATAAAGCCGATGTTATAAACTAATGATTGAAATGCAAGGGGAGGTTCTGGTACCTTGTGGACAAATATAATTATTTGTGTAGTATTTTCAGTCAATTATATATTTTAATTGAATTTTTCTTGTAGCTAGTACTAATCTTATTAAATACCCTATTTAATAATTGATATGGCAAGGACTCTATTATCAAAACAGTTTTTCTCTTTATTTTTCTTTTTGGGATATGCACAACAGCAAGTGCCGTGGACGTCATTGTTCACCCTTCTGTCAACGATGTAGAAATCACCACTTCTCAGTTACGTCGAATCTATACTATGAGACAAACTTTATGGTCTGATGGCCATAGAATTACCGTATTTGTATTACCTAGAAAGCACGCGCTGCACTTGCGGTTTAGTAAAGAGCGATTGCAAATGTTTCCTTACCAATTAGAGCGTATTTGGCATAAGTTAACTTATTCAGGTTTAGGTGTGGCACCAATTACCATGAATACTCCTAAGGAGCTTCTGGATGCGGTAAGAGTAACTCCTGGCTCTATTGGCTATGTTGAAAGCCTCAAAAATGAAGAGGCCAGCAATGTTGTTAAAATTAAACGCTAAACGAGTGAGTATGCGAATGAAGAAATTGTTGTTTGTATCAGTTATTACATCGTACTTAATTGCAGTGAATGTCAACGCAGCAGAGCAAGATTTTCAGTTTCATGGTTTTATTGCTCAAGGGCTTATTGATGTTAATGGCAGTGATTTAGTGAATGATGATAGCGCTTTATCTCCTAAGCTGACAGAAATTGGCTTAAATGGCTCTTATCAATTAAGTGATAATTTAAGGTTGGCAGGGCAGGTTGTCTATTTAAATGGAGGTAATCGTTATGAAGAGGGGATTCGGGTCGATTATGCATTATTAGATTGGTCTGCTTATGATAGTTTAAATTGGCAAACTAACCTGTATTTCGGGCGTTTTAAAAACAACCATTGGCTTTACTCTAGTTCAAGAGATATCCCATTTGCTCGTCCGAGTATTATTCTGCCCCAGTCTATTTACTTTGATGGTTTTAGAGATTTTGCTATTGGTGCCGATGGTGCGGCAATAAAAATAAGACATCATAATGATGACTTTGGTAACTTTGACTTTAATTTTACTTATGGCACTTCTCCTGTGTCAGATAAGCAAACTGAATTACTCTTAAGTGATTTTGCCCAAGGTAAAGCAAAACAAGATTCTGATATGCAAGTTAGCCTTTACTGGCAACCTTCTTTTTCTGCTTGGAAATTTGGTACTTCTTATCTTGACTCTGATTTTAGTTATCAACGCAATGATAGTGATGACATGTTTTTTGATGCTGACTTTTCTTTTCAAAGTTATACCCTTAATGCACTTTATGAAGGAGAGTATTGGGAGTTTAGTAGTGAAGTTTCTCAGAGTAATTTTAGAACCAAAGGTTTTTATCTTCCTCAATATGATCAAACACCGATAAGTCAAGGTATTTACGTACAGTCTCGCTACAAAGTGACTAATGAGTTAACGCTACTGGCACGTTATGAACATTTTTATAATGATAAAAGTGATAAAAAGGGTAAGAAGCTAACGGAACAAACAGACGGTAAAATTCCTGCTTATTTTGGTTACCATAGAGATACAACTTTCGGTTTATCTTACGAGCTAACAAATAATTTACGGCTGAGATTTGAATATCACTGGGTTGAAGGTGCGGGCAGGCTTAGCTCTTTGGTTATGCCAAAGCCTGATGTGAATGATAAAAGCAATTGGCAGCTTTGGGCCATACAGTTGATGTATTGGTTTTAACAAGGAAGTTTACTGATGAAAAAAATGTTTATTAGTGTTCCAACAAAGTTATTAACCTTGATATTTTTAACTTTATTATTGTTAGCGGTTGGTTTTTCGACTTTATCTTTATTGCGTCTACAAGATGACTATCAGCAATTCCAACAAAATACTTTAGATCAAGGTCAAGCTCAATTTGTTCTGCACAGTGATATTTTACAATCTAAATTGAATGTTTGGCTTGAAACTTTTTCTGAAATGACACAATTTTCACAGCAAAATAACTTTCTTGTTTTTGCTCAGCAATTGGCTGCACAACTTGATGGTTTAAACTTCAATCTTAATGTTGAAAATGTTTGGCTAGTAGATGACCAGAAAAAAGAACTTTTTACCACAACACCTATCCCTCCCCTTGTCCATGAAAATATTGAGCAGGTATTGCAATTTCAACAACCCAAGAATCAAATTTATTGCGATCAGGATTGTCAATTAATACTTAGTGTTCCCCTGCTCAATAATCAAGGTGATATCCTTGTTGTGACGTTGAGTGCCTCCCTTGTCGATATGCTTTACGCGATAAACACGTCACTCAAAAGTGATGTTGCTGTGATCAGCTTACCGGTGCAAACCAAGTACTCTAATAGCAATGTCGATATTATTTCAGCGTCAAATATGGAATTAACGCAATCACTACTTGCCTTAAATAAAGAAGAAAACTTAACGAATATACTGGTTAAAGGTTTACAAATTGACTTTTTAAAGCATAGTTATTTATTCAACTTATTACCGTTGGCGCAAAATAGTGAGCGAGTATTTTATTTGTCATTAATTGATGATGTGACGACCTTTAAAGATAAAAATGCTCAATATAGGCAGCAATTTTTACTTTCTTTAATCGGCTTATTTTTTATCTCTGGTGTTTTTGTCTATTATATTGCTCAGTTTTTTACCAGACGTTTACTACGTTTATCAAATGCTTTACCGCTATTGGCTAATAAGAAATTTGATCAATTTCGACAAGTTAAATTAAAAAGACCTATTCTTTTTTCTGATGAATTGGAAGTCTTAACACATTCAGCTCTAGAGTTAAGCTATGAATTAGAGCAGCTCAATAGTGAAGTAGAGCAAAAAACCAAAGAGCTTGAAAACATTGCCATGTATGACCTACTCACTGGCTTACCAAATAGGAACATGTTGAACTACCAACTACACAAATCTATTGTCAACATAGCGCGTTATGGTGATGGTGTGGCGGTTCTTTTTTTGGATTTAGATGACTTTAAAAAAGTGAATGATAGTAATGGCCATAGTGAAGGGGATAGACTACTGATTCAAGCGGCTGAGCGAATAAAGTTAAAAGCGGGCAATATAGATCTTGCTTGCCGATTTGGTGGCGATGAATTTGTTTTAGTATTAGGCCATTTATCTTCGGTGGGTGAGGCAGTAAAGATTGCAGAAGATCTATTAACTCAATTTAAGGAGCCGATCAGGCTAGATTCTAGCATTTTTTATGTTTCAACTAGCATTGGTATTGCCTATACAGAATCAGCCGATGAAAAAGCAGAAGACTTAATCTCCCATGCTGATATTGCTATGTATGAAGCAAAAGATAGGGGTGGGGCGCAATATCATGTTTACCATCAAGCGATGTTTCAGCTAGTTGCTCATCGGGTCACCCTTGAAGGTGATGTGAGGCAAGCATTAGCTAAAAAACAATTTAGTTTAAGCTTACAACCTCAATTGTGTGCAAAAACGAAGAAGTTATTTGGTTTTGAGGCTCTGTTGCGTTGGCAACATCCGGAACGCGGTATGATCTCGCCTGAAGATTTTATTCCAATTCTAGAGAACTCCCAGTATATGATAGAACTAGGCTATTGGATTATTCATCGTTGTTTTGAATTAGTCAAAACCTTTAAATCAAAAGGGCTAGTGGATTGTCGAGTGTCGATAAACCTGTCGGCAGGGCAGTTTGTTGATATAAAATTACCCGATTATTTACAAAGCCTTTTAGATAAATTTTCTTTGTCGGCAGAAAATTTCGAGTTAGAACTAACGGAGCAAACCTTAGTTAAAGATATAGATAAAACAATTTTTATGATGGATAGTCTAAAAGCTATGGGCTTTAGTTTTGCTATTGATGACTTTGGCACAGGCTATTCTTCTTTAGCCTATATAAAAAAAATGCCGATAGACGTTATTAAAATTGATAAAAGCTTTGTGTTTAGTATGTTAGAAAATCGTGCCGATTACCAAATTATTATGTCAACCATTGCCATGGTAAAAAACTTAGACTTAAAGGTGATTGCCGAAGGTGTTGAAACAGCAGAACAATTGCGCAGCCTTACCGAAAATGATTGTGATGTGATTCAAGGATACTTTTTTTCAAAACCAGTACCTGAAGTGGATCTTTTTGACTTTATTGATAAAAAAATCCATCAAGGATACTGGAAAATGACTCAGGACAAAGAACCTAATTTAACTGTTTAATATTAAGTCATAATGGGTATACTTTATTGTAGCTATCACTATGGATAAATTGCTTTATGTTCTTTTAGAATATAGCTTTAATATGACTACTAAAGTCATCAGCGTCCATAAAACCTGTGATACGTTGCTGACTTAGCTCGTTACCCTGTAAATCAAAAAATAAAATGGAAGGTAAGCCAAAGACATTAAAATGCTCCATTAATGCTATGTTTTTATCGGCTCGGATATCCGTTAAATCTACTTTTAATAATACTGAGCCAGATAGCGCTTGCTGAACCTTATCTTCTGGGAAGGTATACTTCTCAAACTCTTTACAAGCAACACACCAATCAGCGTATAAATCCACCATAACCGTTTTATTCTGGTTATTTGCTTGTCTAACCGCTGCTGTTAATTCTTGTAATGTACTTACTAAAATAAAATGCTGCTTTTGAACTGTTGAATTATGGTTTATAACAACGTGATTACTGGGAATAACAAGCTGGTAAGCCATCTTAGCTCCTACAAACATCATTATAAAAATTAACAATGAACGTAAACCATAGGCGAAACCTTTACGTTTATCCGCAACAGAATTTTGATTTACAACATAAAAATAACTTGCAGCACCTAATATAAGCAATGCCCATAATGCTTGACTAGCAGCTTCTGGAATGAAACGCTCAAGCAAGAAAATAGGCACAGCAAGCAGTAATAACCCAAAAATATTTTTAATGATATTCATCCAAGCGCCAGATTTCGGTAAAAGCTTGCCGCCAGAGCTACCTAGGATTAATAAGGGTAAACCCATACCTAAGCTTAATGCATATAATGCCGTTGCACCTAAAACCACATTACCCGTTTGAGAAATGTAGAGTAAAGCGCCAGTTAACGGGGCTGTTGTACAGGGGGAGGCGACCAAGCCAGAAATAATCCCCATGGTTATGACACCAATAATAGAGCCACCTTTTTGCTGATTGCTTAGGTTATTTAATTTGTTTTGCCAACTTGCTGGTAGGGCTAAATTAAATACGCCAAACATCGATAGCGCTAAGAAAGTAAACAATATGCTTAGTGCTACTAATACTGCAGGGTGTTGGAACATAGCTTGAAATTGTGCACCAGCAAGTGCTACTACAACACCTAATAGCGTATAAGTTATGGCCATGCCTTGTACGTAGAAAAACGACAAAGTAAAGGCTTTTTTAGTGGTAATCTGCTTACCTGCCCCCACAATGATCCCTGTTAAAATAGGGTACATTGGAAAAACACAAGGGGTAAATGACAACAATAAGCCGCCAATAAAAAAGGCAATAAGTGTTAATAACAAACTATCTTGCTTTAACATATTAGCTAGCTGGTGTTGTTCACTGTTCGCAGCTAAAATAACGGCAGCATTATCTTCGTCATCTGTTGTCAGTATGTTATCTAAGCTTATCAGTTTTTTCGTTGGCGGGTAGCACA
>Ga0187827_10005987_pt1 | contig 14150 bp, 9 predicted proteins | sample ETNtaG_39_FD_167969 | JGI IMG/M metagenome (GOLD analysis project Ga0187827, IMG submission 167969) | Marine microbial and viral communities from oxygen minimum zone, Eastern Pacific Ocean - ETNP2014_SV_150_PacBio MetaG (Illumina Assembly) | ecosystem: Environmental > Aquatic > Marine > Hypoxic... | reverse complement strand
CGATGACCGTCTCGATCTTCGGGATGTCCGTCATGGTCGGCATCCGGTAGTCGAGGAAGGACGAGTTCTCCATCTGGCCCTCGTCGTTGATTACGTACTCCTCGTTTAACGCCCAGCCGATCCCCTGCGTCGCTCCGCCCTGCATCTGGCCCTCGACCGCCTGCGGGTTGATCGCCGTCCCCGCGTCCTGGATCACCGTGTAGCGGATAACGTCCGTCTTGCCGGTTTCAGGGTCGATCTCCACGTCCGCTATATGCGTGCCAAAAATACCGCCACCGCCGTCGGGCAGGTCCATAGACCCGGACGCCATGATCGGGCCAGACGTGACATCGAGCCAGCCCGCCAGTTCCTTAAACCCGACACGTAGTTCGGAATCGGTTAAAGATGTAAACTCGCCGTCCGCAAACGATATAACGGCCGCATCGACCTCCCATCTCACCACAAGCCCGGCCTAGGCATCGAGCTGAACGAAAAAGCGGTCGCCGATCTGACCCTGGCTTGATCTGTAAAGTCACGTAACGCCGACCACGCAACGGAATGCTGTCGATGATTTGGACGCGGATCTTGCCTGAGACTCGAAAATCAAATGAGACAAATAAAGCCAGAAAGGCACGTGGATGGGACTATCCACCATGAGGGTAACTTCGGTGACGGTTGATCTCCGTTGACACCCGATCTGACACCCAACCGCTGTGGACGGGCAGGGTGCCCGGCGGACACGATGGTCGGCAAATGTATTCGGCCACGACATACGACACCCTCCAGTGGACACCAATAGCCGATTTCCTAAACCGCAGGTCGTGAGTTCGATTCTCACCCGGGGCCACCATACGCAACTCAATCGTAAGAGGGGCATCAGTTTTGACATCAACCCACACGGATTCAGGCGGCTGGCAACGACTCGCTGTGGGCGTCAGAACATCCTGGAACAGGTAACCAGCCGGTACCCGGGAGGATGCTGGAACTGCCGAGGGTCGAGTGATGTCGGGGTAAGGGGGCCCAATTTGCGCCGGATGGTACTTAACGATTGGGCCACTCTGGGATTGTCATGATCCCAACTAGCACCACATGCGATAGTGCGCCGATAGAGTCGACCGGGTGATTGATATGCGGCGGTGGTGGTTCAGCCGCCGATCGGCAGTGCTTTTAGATAACCGATTAATGCGGCCAGTTCTGCAGAACTCAATTGTTCAAAAACACTGTGCACGGTGCCGCTCTGAAGAACTTCTTCGAGCGTTGGGGCACTGCCGTCATGAAAATAGGGCGCACTCATCCATATCCCAAGCAGGCTGGGTGTGTCGAAGCTCGTTCCACGCCCGTGGGTGTTCTTTTCCAGTGACTGGTCCCCGGTTCCGACTTCGTGCAGCTCGCGATCTGTATAGATCGGCGGTACGTGACAATCCCCACAGTCCAGAGATTTGAATGTCTTTTCCCCCAGGTTCAGAGTAGTTTGGTCCACGGATTCGGGTGAGACCGGAACTTTGAGTGAAGCCAGGTAAAAGGCCAGGGCATCCAGTTGAGATGACAGTCCTGCATGTGGCGGTCCAAGGGAGTCATTAGCCTCTCCCGTTACGAGGCCGTCTCCAGCCTGTATCTCGCGTATCGTGATCTCGACATCCTGTAATTCGTCAAGATCTCCGGACCAGTGAATCGGCAGTGTATTAGCTACTCCGAGTAAGGAAGGGGTGTTCCTTGGTCCATCGGGAAACCCCAGCCAGGTTAGAGTATCCATCATGCCATCTAAGTGGCAGGTGGCACATGAGATCCAGTTGTCAGTCGTAAGTACTGGCTCTCCTGCAGAATTGAAAATCTTCTTGCCTTCGAGCAGAACCTCAGAAAGTGCTATTTCTGTTAGGTCAAGGGTATGGGAGACGGTAAGGAGAGTTGTATCAATAACAGACAAAGTGCCGTCTAGTACATTGTTGACAAAGACGCGTGAACCATCAGGCGTAATAGCAATTCCGCGGGGGTTGGCGCCGACCGTAATATGGGCTATGCCACGATCAGTGCCCTGATCGATTACTGATACGTCGTCACTTCCGGCGTTGGCAACAAACACGACGCTTTCACCCGGCATGATCGCCACTGAAAATGGCATATTGACCGGTTCATCCGCGGTGTCCAGCGTAATACGCTCACGCACCAGTAATTTGAATTCGGCCAGATCCAGGACATTCACCACCGGGAATACAGTGGAGTCAAAAAGCAGCGCTGTATTACCCGCGTTCGAGCGGGTTTGAGGCAAATACGCTTTCTCATCCAGAGGTCCTATCGCGACGAACTGGTTCAAGTTGATATCTGTCCCCATGGAAGCGACACCGGTCACCACCGACGTTCGTATATCAATGCGTGTGACGTTGCCATTAAATAAATGGGTAACAAGTAATTGTGTCCCGTCCGCGGTCATTGCGAGACCGGCAGGAAAAGAGTCGACCGGAATGCGGTTAGCCCGCCTCCCGGTCTTGAGGTTGACCACGCTAACGTTACCCGTAGCAAACTCGGCGATAAATGCACTGGCCCCGTCCGTGACAATCCCGTATGGCAACAGTCCCACGGAATACTGAGCAACCTCGGCCGCCCGGTCGAGGTTGATTACAGATATAGAGGCCGACCCCCAATTGCTGACCACTATGTTTTTAGAGTCAGGTGTGAAACACAGAGTTCGCGGGTCATCACCAACAGGAACCTCAGCTTTGACTGCCAGGGTAACGGCGTCCACCAGCGTGACAGAGTCACTGTCTGGATTGACTGCTGCAACAATGCTGCCGTCGGGAGAAACGGCCACAAACGAGGCCGCAACCGGGCCGGCAAGAATTGGGCTGGATGTTGACTCAGGAGTCGCGCTAGCCTCTACCGACTGGGTCACGGGAAGTGGCGTCGGTGATACAGCAACCGTCGTGACTGCGACAACGGTTGCTGTATCACCGGGTTGAATACGCCCCGAAGAAGAAGTCCCACTGCAGGCGGCGAGCAGGAAGATCGGAAGCCCCAGTAACAGGGTCGTCCGTGAAAACCGGTAGAGATTTATCGTTGTCATCTCCAGCCCCAGCTACAGACGCGACGAGCCCCTGCACAGCGCTGGTGGTGCTCAGGCACCGGGCTTACATACACGTATTTCGTCGAACAGTACCTCGCTGTCATCGAGCACTTCTAACCAGATTCCCCCTGCCGGGAGCGGGTCTGGTTCCGTTTGCTCAATCTCCAGGTCGCCATCGACGGCAATGTAGAAAAGATCCTTCTGAAGACCAATCTCCACGACATGCCACTCTCCAAGGGCATGGGGTATACCTGACTTGCCCATGCCCAATGCGGACTGCGGGTTACGCATGACGTTTATGCCGTCTTCCGAGAAAGAAACCAGGTAGCGGTTGGAATCTCTCCAGTGGAAGTTAAGATGCACATCACCCCTGACGAGCTTGACAAGCAGGCGCCAAGCCACTTCCCCCCAGTTACCGTCAGCTTGCGCGTGGACGTGACCTTCACCCCGCAACACCTTCGACTCACCGTCCTGGACGACCGACCATCCCCGCTGATCAAACTCCCAGCCCAGAGTGCCGCTTTCAAAATCACTGTCGAAGAGCTGGGTTTCATTTACAAGACAACCGGTTTGATTAGTTGCTAAATCTGTCGGGTTAACGAGCCTATCGAGTTCGGCGCTAAGGAAGCGCGGCACACGGTTTCCATGCGTAACTATCGTGCCGGCAGCAGTCCGTCCTGACTGGTCTTTGAGGTGATAGGTAACGGTAACTGTGTCGGCAAGAACCCCCGAATCGAAATTGCCAGCCAGTTGATTCATTTGTCCGCTGTCGAGCTGCCATATGATCGAGCCGTTTTCGACAGCAATTTCAGTATCAACCAGCACGATGCCAGGCATGGTGACGGTTACATGGCCCGTTGTTCCGGTCCAGTCCTGTGGCAGCAGGGCCCCGAAGCTTGGCCGGTTACCACCGCTGTACCAGTTAATCGGGCGAAGCATGGTCAGATCAGTGGACAGGTTCAGTGGCAGCGTGTCACTGTCTTTTACCACAAAGGTAAAAGTGCTCCCGTCCGGGGTAAGGGGCCCACCCCGGGGATAAGGTTCCTGTACCGGGCCGGCACTGGTCATACCGTCATGCGTTACGCTCAGGTCGACCGTCCACAGGCCGGGCTTGTCGAGTTCGAAGTCATGCTGCGGATCGTAGAAATAGCCGACTGCGTTTCCGCGCCCGTCAAATGACCGGGTGCTCCCGTCAGGTGCCGTGACCGTATATTCCACCCTGCTCGGCAACGTGGGCATTATCGGGCCGGCCATCCGGAATATGTCACCGACTTCCAGTACAGCGCCGGGGCGAACAGCAAGGGGTACAAAAAACATGTCAATCTCACGTCCATGCAGTGTGAAGAGCGGACCTCCGGTCGGACCTCCGGCATTCCCCTGAAATGGCGGCATGAAGCGCGAGCCCATCGGGTCATCGTCATCGGTAAGTACCCAGCCTGAACCGTAAATCGCAAACACCCCGTCCTGAGCCTCGATATCGCGTATTACAGTACCGCCATACATGAACTTGAAATCACCGGGCAAGTCACCTTCCCTGCCGTTACCCGACTGCATGTGGTAGGCGTCGCCAAAGCGCCAGTAAGCCGATGACGCACCTTCGCCCTGAATCAGCTCCCGTACCCGCACTCCAGGGCGCTGCGCCGAGCCGTACGTATACGCAAGAAGGCTCAGCTCTTCCAGGCGAAGACCCATGCTTCCGCCAGGGCCTGCCCCGCAGTGCTCCCCGCAGTTGAGCGGATCATCTTCTTCGAGGGTCGTTATGAGCGGCACCTGCCCTGCCTTCAGCAAATCCTTATATTTCTCTTCAGGCATGCTCCCCTCTGCCTGTTTGAGGGCTCGTTTTACAAGTGGATGGTCCGCGTTCACGATCTGCATACTGAGACCCACGTTGACCGAATCGCCAGGTCCAGATGAATGAAAATGATCAAGACCGGTTAAATCTCCGCGGTTTTCAGGGCCTTCCATCCCCCATAAAATGTCGCCTGTGAAATACGGAAACTGTAGATGCCCATCGGCTGAAAAATCTATTCCGAAACCCCAAGGTGGTGGGATATAGTCCAAAGCGTCTTGCCCCCTGAGACCGTGAGCTATGATCGGACCATCAGGAGTTGCAACAACTCCACCGTACTTCATACGTCCCGCCCACAGACGCTCTTCGGAATCCGGGTAACGTGCTTCTGCCTCCACCAGGTATTCACCTGCGACTGCAAATAAAAAGGACTGACCGTCACCATCCCACCAGCCACCGGTGCTGGCGGTTCCCGTGTATTCCTTTTTGGTCACGGCGTTATCGGCCCCGATATGAGTAACCGTGAACCTGACATCGGCTGGAACGCCCGGATAGACCTGCAATCCCACCGGCAGGCTGTCACCGACTTCGAAAGGGGTGCCCGGCAAAAGTGCCGTTTCAATGTCGAGACTGTTTGCCACAACCAGGTCGAATGTACCGGTCACTTCAAGGATTTGACCGTTTTCGTCGGCGATATGACCAGCCAGATGCACCACGTAGTCCCCGTCGAGTGGAAACTGGTACTCGAAGATATCTGTCTGGCCCAGTAACTGCGGTATCTCGCCTATGTGCCCGCCGCCGCCGGCAATCTGGTTTCCTTCGGGCGTCGTGGGCGTTTTAACACCGTAGGCCGCGAACGGCCCAGGCCCAAGGACATCGGTTTTACCGTCGGGTCTTTCTACCGCGATCCTGAGGTCACTGTTCGAAAAATCGAACGCAATCAACGGAACGGCCGGGGGGTGACGGTCGGTTATCCCCATCAGCGGCAGGTAAGGGTCCAGGCGGTGTCGCCAGGGATCTCCGTACGGGTCCAGGCGGGGGACAATTGGGTTGTGGTGGGTGATGATCCTCGATCCGATAGAGAGCCGGCCGGCATCCTCGCGTGCCAGCACACCTCCGCGGGTGCCTTCCTGAAGCAGGTCGGCCAAAAGAGTGGTCGTGAGACGCAACGGTTCGGCTGGTCCCACAGTGACCATGGCCAGTGCAATGCTGTTGCCCTGTCCCAGCGGATTCCCGAGTTTCAGCAGTTTATCCGAGGGCTGGATAGTCTCTCTAACAGAGTCGGGCGTATTAAGCGTAAGCCACGTTACATAGGTTCCCGTCGGCGCATCCGATTCCACCTGCACCTCACAGGAAACATCTGCGACGAGCCCATCGCTCGCCTTCCGCCATTCCAGGATCCCTGTACCGCAATTTTGCGAGAAAATATCAAGCGTTCCCTCTTGCCGCGTCCTTTCGATTGGCAGCCCGGTTGGTGTCATGATGTTGGATAAAAAATCGCCGGCCGGCCCTATCTGATACCCGGTTTCATCGCCCAGCATCTGGCCTGAAAAGCTGAAAGACACTCCGTCTAATGACTGAATATCTGTGAGTACTTTTATCTGCCCGTTCACATCGAATGTACCGTCCGATCGAAAAGCAATATCAGACAGGTTTCCTTCAAAAATCCATGGCGGCCCGTCATCAGTCACCCTAGCCCCGCCAGCGACCGAATATCCACCAGACCCTGCCGCAGATGGCACGACCGGCACGCGCAGGACGATGCCCGGGGATCCTATTTGTTCGGAGTTAACGATCTCGTCAATACCGCTTCTGATCGCTGAATAGCCTTCCGTCGTAGAGTCCTGTTTCACCAGCAGATGCGTACCGGCACGGGCTGGGATGCTGGTAGCAAAAGCGCCTTTCGAATCGGCCTGCACGACAGCAACATTGCCAAGCTCCATGTTTGCGACCAGCACAGCGGCACTGGAGGGAACGGCCCCCTCGCCTGCGGAAACAAAGGCGTATCCGGTTGCAGCGTCATGGTCAACAGTTATTGAAGCTGACTCTGGAGGAGAAAGAACACGGTAACGTTCGGCAGCGGCAAGGTGATCCAGCCCAGATCCGGAAGAATCCACAGTGAGAATTGAAAAGTCAGAGGATGCAGACACACCCGGTTTGGAGTCCGGAGTCTGGTCGGGCACGGGCGACTTTCCGAGAACGGTAGCAGCTACAACAGGGTCAGGCGCGGCCGAAGATTCGGGAGGGGTGACTTCCTGACTGTCCGCAGAACAAACGATTAGCAGCAACGTAAACATTGCCGAGGCTATTACCGTAAATCTGTTTCTGGGGTTCGTGGGCACCGACCACGTGTTTACCAAGTCACTCACTCGAATCTTCACAACACTCGGGTCTGAGTACAGGTCCAGCAACTGCATTGTGCGACGATTCTGTATTGTTGTGAAATATTCTCTGTTCCTAAACCGCAGGCCGTGAGTTCGATTCTCACCCGGGGTACCATACGTAACTCAATCGAAAGAAGGGCATCCAGAAATGGGTGCTTCTTTTGCGTTTAACGTCAAAGTTGTTGTCAAACGTGAATTGACCCGATCGGTTGGGTACGCAGATGGTTTTGATCGGCTTGTAGGAAGGCCGCTTCCGGGTTCTCGTCGGTTGCTCAACTTTCGTCGGGCACCCTTTCCGACTGCGCCTCCCCCACCCGATTCAAAGATTTTACGAGTCGCGCCCTGAACGACCGGCAAGGAACCGGGCTATTTCACTATGCCCGGCTCTTGTGGCGTCCGACAGTGGCGAAAATCCCCTGTAGGAATGTTCGATATCCGCATCGCCTCCTCGAGAGTCCTCCCCGTTGCATCGCCCATGTATTCACACCCGTGTAGTATTCGGTCACTGGTTTTATCGACGTAAAGGGATCCGAATCGGGTCCCCGATCAGTATTTTCGGATAGCACGTCTCATCATCCAGAGGCACGTTGTCGTCCAGAATGAGGCACATTTTGTTTGGCCTTCGACGCACTCCTGCTCCCGTTCCGGCTCCCGAAGACTGTCTGCCGGGACGAACGAACGCGATCCCAACTTCAGACGTTCACTTTGTGAACGGTCGGCCGATTCACGGTCCGTTCCCGGACAACATGGATTCGATCGTCTTTGGGATGGGCTGTTTCTGGGGCGCCGAGCGGTTGTTCTGGCAGGTTCCGGGTGTCTACACGACCGCGGTCGGGTACAGCGGTGGAACTACACCAAATCCGACATACCCGGAGACCTGCACGTCGATGACCGGCCACACGGAGGCGGTGCTGGTGGTGTTCGATCCCGATAAAGTCGATACCGAGGCGCTGTTCAAGGTGTTCTGGGAGAACCACGACCCGACCCAGTACATGGGTCAGGGCAACGACATCGGCAGCCAGTACCGGACCGCCATTTACGGTACGGCGGCAACGCAGCTTGATGCGGCACGGGAGAGTCTGGCGAGCTACCAGGCGAAGTTGAACGAGTCTGGGTTCGGTGAGATCACGACGGAGATAGCACCGGCCGAGGAGTTCTACTACGCGGAAGAGGATCACCAACAATACCTGGCGAAGATCCCGAACGGCTACTGCAACCACGGTTTTTGCCAGGTCGCGTACGACTGAAAGGGTCCTCAGACCCGATCAATTGGCGACTCGGTTATTGGACGAACCGTTGTCTGATCGGCCAGGAGCGCGCTAGGCGTCGAGACCCACCCCGGCGAGGAACGCCGTGATCATGGCAAAGCCCACGATACCGAGTATCGACCCGTGGGCGCCAAACGCCTGGAATCGAGATGGTTGAGTGCGGGATTCGCTTCTGAGGAAATAGGTGACGTGCCGGTCCAGCGCGACGAGCCCCACGATTCCGGCAACCAGAGCGAATCCCAGTAACCAGCCCGCCGCTACGCCTGAGCCCAGTGGACTCCCAGATAGACGCGGGAAGCGCCGATTCCGATCGCCAGAGCGGCACCCATCGCCCAGACGCCCAAGCGGATCCGGTACGCGGGAATGCAGGGGCGCGTTATAAGCCTTGGAGCCCGCACCCATCGTCGGTAATCCTCGCCTGCCCACGTTTGCGTTGCACAGGCGAGGATCAGCTGAACCCCTAAGAGCGGACCTCCAGCTGTATCTCGAACACCTCCAGGATGTCACCTTCCTGGAAATCGATGAATCCCTCGACGCCAACGCCGCCCTCAAGACCAGCCGCCAGCTCGTGGACGTCATCTTTGAAGTGTCTGAGGCTGGCGATTTGGCCTGTGTAGACCGCTTCACCATCCCGCTGGATCCGGATGCTTGACGTCCGTGCGATCTCGCCGTCTAAAACTCGCACACCGGCGACGCGGTACCTGCGTCCCGCCGGGAAGATCGCCTGAACAATGGCGTGGCCGAGCACCACTTCGTTCTCAATCGGCGCCAGCAGCCCTCGTCCGGCCGACCTGAGGTCGTCTATAAGGTCGTAGATGATGTTGTACTGCCGTATATCCACCCCGTGGATTCCGGCCTGTTTTTCTGCGCCGGCCTGTGTTCCGGTCTCAAACGCCATGATAAGCGCACCCGAAGCTGAGGCCAGCATCACATCGCTCTCATTGACCGGCCCGGTTGCCGCGTGGATCAGGTTGATCTGGACTTCATCGTCCGAAATCTGTTCGGCGCTCCGGCGCAACGCATCGATACTGCCCTGCGTTCCGGTCTTTATGATGACGGAGAGTTCTTCCGCGTCACCGGCGTTGAGCCTTCGCATGACCTCGGAGAGCGTGGCGAGTGAGCGTGAGTCTCCGCCGCGGTCTTCTTTTTCACGGTCCTCGACGATGCGACGCGCCACTTTTTCACTGGCAACAACGTCCAGGCGGATTCCGGGCTCCGGGACAGATCCCAGGCCCATGACCTCAACGGCGTCGGACGGTCCGGCGGTCTTGACGGCGTTTCCGTGCGTGTCCACCATTCCCCGAACGCGTCCACGGGATTTGCCGACCACGATCTGGTCTCCGACCTTTAGCGTGCCCGATCGCACGAGGATCGACGCCAGCGAGCCCCGAGACGGGTCGACGTGCGCTTCCAGGCAGACGCCTACTCCCGCCGTGTCCGGGTTGGCTTTCAGTTCCTGGACTTCGGCAAGGAGGACCAGGTTCTCAAGAAGATCGTCGATACCATCGCCCTTGAGGGCCGAAACCTCCACCGAGACGACATCACCGCCCCAGCTTTCGACGAGGATGTTGCGTTCCGCAAGCTCGCGCTTGACGCGTTCCGAGTCTGAGCCCGGGAGATCGACTTTGTTGATGGCGATGACCATCGGCACACCCGCGGCGGCGGCGTGGTCGATCGCTTCATTCGTCTGCGGCATGATGCCGTCGTCGGCCGCGACGACCAGCACGACGATGTCAGTGATCTGTGCGCCGCGTGCGCGCATCATCGTGAACGCTTCGTGGCCGGGGGTGTCTATGAATGTCAGTTTCAGGCCGTCACGGTCGACCTGCGAAGCGCCGATGCTCTGCGTTATCCCGCCGGCTTCCAGATCTACCACGGATGAGTTTCGGATCGAGTCCAACAGCGTGGTCTTTCCGTGGTCCACGTGGCCAAGCACGGTGATCACGGGCGGCCGCAGGACTGCGTTCGGGTCTGCTTCCTCAACCTCGGCGGCGGCGTCTTCCCCGGCGATGCTTTCTTCTTCCTCCTGTGGACGAAGCACCTTCACGCCAATGCTGCCCGCCACTGCGGCGGCGTTGGCGAAGTCCACGGGATCGTTAACGGTCACCATCAGGCCTCGACGCATCAGCAACTTGATCGTCTCGACGGGGCCGGTACCGATCTTTTCGGCGAGCTCTCCAACGGTCAGTACCGCCGGGATCTCAATAGGCTCCGTCGGGATCTGCTGCTCCTGTACAGCGGCGGGCGCGTCGGGCTGGGCGCGTCTGCGTCCCCGCCCTCGGGGCCTGCCTGCGAATCCGCTACGTCGTCTGGCCATCAATCTCCGTCTTTCCCGTTTCGTCTAATTCAAGTTACCCGGGTTATCTGGGTCGCTATCGGTTCAGGTTGTGGACACCGTCGGGAACTCCGCCGTTGCCCACTCCAGCAGATCGGCTTTGGAGCCCTTCGACCCTCGACCCTTCAACGAGCGTTCAAGCCCACCCCGATCAAGGCCCATCTCAAAGCACTCCAACTTCCGACACAGATACGCCCCGCGTCCGCCGACCTCTCGTGAGGTCCCGGCGATGAGTTGGTCCGCCCGTCGTGTCACACGCACAAAGTCCTTTTGAGAACCCTTTGTCCGGCATGCGACACAGGTGCGGAGCGGTACATGATTACCCCTCATTTACACCCCTGCCGCCGGGTCGGCGGGTTTTGTCAGTTTCGTCGACGGAACTACTAATGTTACGTACGTGCGTTATCGCCAGAGGCAGGTGGCTGGGTGGTCTTGCGAGCCACCGCCCGACGTGCCTTTGCGCTCAAGTTTTCGCCGCCGCGACGTCCGCGTCCACGACGACGTGAGCCACCCTGGTCCCGGTACCCGATGATGTCCTCGGCGAATCTCAGAGTGCCGCTGTCGTCTTCGTCATCGGACGAGCCCAGTTGCCAAACATCATCGGAGCTGAAGTCGATGATCTGTTCCGCCTCCGCAGCTGCTTCGGCGGCGGCTTTCTCCTCCTGCTCCAGGACCGCAAGCTCTTTCTCAAGCGTCTCCAGGGCCAGGGCCTCTTCAGCAGATGACGATTCTGCCGCAGCCGGGGTTTCTACCGCTTCGGTAGCCGGCGCGCGCTCGAGAACGGCCGCGGGTTGTTCGGCGATGGCAGGCTCGGGCTGATCGGCGGCGATCTCGGCGACTGCGGCGAGTTCCGGCTCCACGGGCTTCTCTTCCAGGCGCGCAACTTCAGCGGCGACAGGCTCCGACGCATACACCGTAATATCCGGAGCGGCCCCGGGGGCGGCTTCTGGGGATGCGTCTGCCTCAAGCGGCGCCGCCTCTACGGCTGCGACGATCTCCGACACCGCGTCTGTTAGTTCAGGTGTGTCGTCCGCTACCGGTTCTGCATGTTCTGAGGCCGACTTGATGTCGACACGCCAATCGGTCAGCTTGGCGGCCAGGCGGGCGTTCTGCCCTTCACGGCCGATGGCAAGCGACAGAGCGCGATCTGGAACGACCACGATCGCTGAGCGCTCTTCTTCGTCGATGATGACGTTGTCGACCTGTGCCGGGCTCAAGGAGTTGGCGATGTATGTGATGATGTCTTCCGCGTACTCGACGACGTCTATCTTCTCGCCGTGGAGCTCGCTGACCACGTTCTGGATGCGAATGCCGCGCAGACCGACGCACGCGCCGACGGCGTCGACGCCAGCCTGGTGCGACGTGACCGCGACCTTGCTTCGAGCGCCGGGCTCGCGAGCGATGTTTTTGATCTCCACGATGCCGTTATATATCTCAGGAACCTCGGCCTCAAACAGCCTTCGTATGAGGTCCGGATGTGTGCGGGAGGCGATGATTTCCGGGCCGCGGACGGTTCTCGCTACCTCAACGATGTAGACCTTAACCTTGTAGCCCGGGCGGTACCTTTCGGTCGGCACTTGTTCGGTCGGCGGCATGATTGCCTCTGCGCGACCAACGTCCAGCACGACGCCCCTAGCATCGCCCCTCTGGACGGTCACGGTAAGGACCTCGCCAGCCTTGTTTTCAAACTCGTCGAAGACGATCTCGCGCTCGGCCTCGCGCAAACGCTGCATAACCACCTGTTTGGCGGTCTGTGCGGCGATGCGGCCGGGATGCTGTGTGATGGTGCCGGTGACAACGTACTGGCCGATGGTGGCCGACGCGTCAATCTTCTTCGCATCGGTCAGGAACACCATGGCTTCGGGTTCTTCCATCTCGGCGCCGTCTTCTACGACGGTGCGGACGGTGTGAACCTCCATCTCCCCGGTGTCCGGGTCAAGCACGACGGTGACGCCCTGGCCTTCAGATATAGCGTCACGTTTGTACGCGGAGACAAGAGCTTCCTGGATGGCGCTCAAAACGACGCCATGCGGGAGAGCTCTTTCGGCTGCGAGTTGTGTTACTGCAAGGAGCAGGTCACTCTTCACAGTTGCACCTTCCGGTTCTGAATCTAAAAATACCCTGACAAACAAAAAAGTGGGGGCAAACCCACTTTGTCAGCAGCGATCGTTACCCCGATCAAATTCAACCGCGAGTATAGTCCACCGTCAAATCCTTCGCAATCGTTTCCCAATCGTGATCGGACCATCAATATACGTATGTCAGGCGTCTCATTACGAAGTTCGACGCCTCACCCGGCTCTGATCTCCCTACTCGCCTCAATTACGACGCCCGAATCCATTTCCCTGACTACCCGTAGCAACACTGGAAGGCGACCCGAATGAAACTCGCCCTAGTCCTAGATTTTGACGGCACGATAACCATGAGAGATATCGGCGTTGAGGTGATCAAAAAGTTCGCCCGATCGGACTGGGACGAAGGGTTGCGCCGATGGCGGGCCAGTGAGTTCGATCAGAGGCAGTTGATGGAATGGGATTTCGCACGTCTGCCGTCCGGGCGGCTTTCAGAGATGCGTGAGTACTCGCTGAGTGTAGCCGTGTTGAGGCCGGGGCTGACGGGGCTGCTGGAGTTATGTCGATCGAATGACATGCCGGTGGAGGTGGTCTCAAACGGGATGGCGTTTTATGTGGAGGCGGTTCTGGAGCGGGAGGGGTTGTCAGACCTGGCCTTTGTGGCCCCGACTCCGACTTTTGCCGGGCTTGATCCTGAGACCAACGACCCGGTGTCGCCGGTAGCGGAGTTCGGTATCGGGGTGGAGACATGTGAGCGCACCGGTTTGTGCAAATGCGCTCGCGCCGCACGGTTGCGCCCGGGTGGCCGGAAGATCGTCTTTGTGGGCGACGGCATCTCCGATTTTTGCATAGCGGAGGAGGAGGCAGATTTCGTTATCGCCCGATCCGCCCTGAAGGATCACTGTGCCGCTAACGGCATTGCACACAGTGAGTTCGATGACTTTTACGATGTCGCCCGCGAGATTGAGTCGTTGCTGGCTGGCTGACGGACCTCGTGCCCCACAATTCGATCATATGGCGCTACCATCTGGCGACCTTGATGGTCGTGTGTGAGCCAGAATCAAATGGAATACACCACTCGTATATACCTGTGGTCATCGGGGAGATGCATGTCATGACAAACGGGTTGTCGCCGGAGACGGTGGGACGCCGAATACGCGAGTACGAGGGGTTCGGGATTCACCGCACCGGGTGGCCGGGCGATATGGGGTCCGCGAACTGGGGGCTGGCGGAACTTCAGGGTGACGGGGTTGATGGTTGGATCG
>Ga0187827_10005985_pt1 | contig 14154 bp, 13 predicted proteins | sample ETNtaG_39_FD_167969 | JGI IMG/M metagenome (GOLD analysis project Ga0187827, IMG submission 167969) | Marine microbial and viral communities from oxygen minimum zone, Eastern Pacific Ocean - ETNP2014_SV_150_PacBio MetaG (Illumina Assembly) | ecosystem: Environmental > Aquatic > Marine > Hypoxic... | reverse complement strand
CAAAAGTCCGCTTGCCGGAATTAAGATCCAGGAAATAAACCCCGGAGACGCAACCCGCTACAAAGCCCTCATGATTACGTCTGGGCAAAACCCAACCGGTCTTTTCATCCAGTTCCCAACTACGATGACCTCCAGTATTTTCCTCGTAGCAGTGCAGCATCTGCCCGTCAATGTCCACGAAGAAAAGAGACTGTTCTGCGTGAGATTCGCTTTCAACCCACAGGGGACCTTCCCCGCAGATCGCCTGAACTTCCCAGACACATTCTGCTTCCCCCACCAGATCAAAGTTGTTCATCTGCTTCTATACGATGGTACATGAAAGTCGGCCCTTCTATATAACAGGAGCTTGAGAAGCATCCAATTCCGGAGTGAATTTCAACGACAACTCACTCAATACGAGTTAGTTGTTTTCTATGATCCCGCTAAAAAAGATTGAATTACCTGTCAAGCTGGTGAAAATGTAAGGCTGCGTTAATATAAACCAACAATACCCATCAGCTTACATTTCCCACATTACCGGCCCACCTTTACGGTTTGGTGGCGCAGTCATGAATTCGGCCATTCCTCCTAAGATTTCCTGAACCGTTTCTGTTGCAGCAATAGCACTTTGTTCACTGTCGTAACGGGCAATGATGACAGATTGACCTTCACCTACTTCAATTACGTGTACCGAAACAATTCCGCTAACAGCCTGAATTTTTTCCCTTTGGCTATCAGCAAAGCCCAAAAACTCAGCTCGGCGGCTTGCATCAAAATTAACGTCTGTTACTCTGAAACTCATAGTATTACCTCATCATATACAAGGTTTGCCAGAAAACCTTCATTGCTAAAATACAGACATAATGTTGAAACGCATCCTGGCTGACAACATTCGCCTGGAAAATGACATATAAAACTTAAGAGGGAATTTAAATAATGTCAAGAAATATAATATCTTTAAATACACCACGAGATACACAGTTAATCCATCTTTGCTATCTTTTTACGACTCAATTGGACTAAGAGTATACCTGCCATGATAATTGTTACTCCTATACCGTCCCTCAAAGACAGAGGTTCCGAAAGAATTATGGCCGCAACTAGTACCCCAAAAAAGGGATTCAGAAAATGAAAGGTCGCCGCCTTGACAGGACCTATTCTTCTCACAAGAAAAAACCAGATGAGTGTACCCAGCAATCCCGGGACAAGAGTCGTATATAAAAAAGCAAGCAGGAAACTTGTGCTCCATTCAATGCTCCATGTCTCAAAAATCAGTGAAAAAGGAAATAGAGTGATACTGCCGACAAGCATCTGAAGACCGACAAGCATGAGCACATTTTTATTGCTACTCATCATCCGGCCGACATACAAAGTAGCTGCAGCCAGTGCCGCAACTCCTATCAGGCAAAGTGTCATCCCAAGGGAAGCGCTACTGCCGCTAAGTTTGTCCAGCATAATGACCAGCACACCTCCAAAACCGACTGTAAGTCCCAACATCCCTATGAACCCGGTTTTCTCACCGAGAAAAAACCAGCAGACGCCTGCAACCACTAGCGGTAGCAGACTGGCAATGATGGCCGCCAAACCGGCTTCAATCCACTGCATTGCAATGAAATTAAATGCCAGATAAAGAGCATTCTGTGAAATTCCAATGATCACCACTACTGTCCACTCCCCCTTGTTCAACTGAATTTTCTGACCCAACATGCGGGCCAGAGCGATTCCTAGTAGCCCTGAAATTAAAAAACGAAGTGAAAGAACCATCAGGGGTGAGGCAGCAGTCACAATGATCTTTGCTGAAGTAAAAGCACTCGACCAGATGAAAGAAAAACTTACCCCCATCAATATCGAACGAAAATCCATTAACAATTCCTATGTGTAATTTTTATGCCTGTTTTGGATGCAGTGAAGTACATCAAGGGGTCGATTGAGGTGTCCAGCTATCGGTTCTACAAGTTTCAAATGTCAGAAATGTACAGGTACACGATTGCTAAGAGAGTTAGTGACTTCCAAAGTCACCGGACTGGATATGCCAGAGATCTGCATAAGTTCCGTTTTTAGCGACGAGATCATCATGATGTCCTTCTTCTGCAACCTGTCCGTCACGCAGAACGAGGATTCTGTCCGCATATCTAATCGTCGAAAGTCTGTGGGCAATTACGAGTGCAGTTTTTCCCTTGGTTATACCTGCCAGATTGGCCTGTATCGCACGTTCTGTTTCAGTATCAACAGAACTGGTCGCTTCGTCAAAAATCATCACCGGCGAGTTTTTGAGCACTGCACGGGCGATGCTGAGTCTTTGACGCTGTCCTCCTGAAAGACGAATCCCTCTTTCACCCACAATTGTCTGGTAGGCTTCCGGAAGTGTCTGCACAAAGTCATGCAACTGAGCTGAGCGTGAAGCTGTTTCTACCTGCTGAAAATCTAATTTCTCGGAACCGTAGGCGATATTTTCGGCTATAGTTCCGTGAAATAGATAAACCTCCTGACTGACGAGAGCAATTTGTTTACGTATCTCACTCAGTTCCAACTCCCGTAGATCAATGCCGTCCAGCAGAACCTGTCCCTGCGTAGGATCGTAAAGCCGCAGCAACATTTTTATCAGAGTAGATTTTCCTGCACCGGTAACGCCGGCAATGCCAATCATTTCACCGGAATTTGCCGTAAAATTTAAGCCCTTTAAAACTTCACCACCGCGTTGGTAAGCAAAACCAACGTTGCACAGCTCTATTCTGCCCTGAACAGGAAGTGGAAGATTTTTGGGCTTTGCGGGATTAACAATTTTACTTGGTGTGTGGAGCAGACCGAATGTACGGCGGGCACTCGCTTTAGCTCGTTCATATTCATCAAGTGTGACTCCCATCCTGGTCAACGGCCAGAGCAACCGCTGAATCATCATTGAAAAAAACACCAGTTCGCCAACTGTCAGCAACCCTTTGTCTTCTAAAACCCAGTAACTGCCCAGCAGAAGCACTCCTCCAAAACCTACTGCAATCGCCATGCGAATGAGCGGAACGTACACAGCACTGAGTTTAATCGCCTGGAAATTTGCTTTCTGGTATTGCCTAGATGCGTCCGCCACACGTCCGGATTCAAATTTTTCTGCAGTAAAACTCTTGATTACCAGAATTCCTGCGATATTATTTTCGAGACGACTGCTCAGTGCACCGACCGCTTCACGTACCTTACGGTAACGAGGTGAAATTAAGCGTTGATACATCAGGCTGCCCCAGAGAACAATGGGCAGCGGCACAAGTCCTACCACAGCCAGTTCCCAGGAAACGCCAAACATCATACTGCCGGCAAAAATGAAAAGTACAATCAATTGCAGAATTTCGTTAAAGCCGATGTTAAGAAAGCGTTCAATCTGGTTCACATCATCGTTGAGCATTGCCATAGTCTCACCCATACGATGGTTCTCGAAAAACTCAATTTCACGTGTCTGCAGGTGATTGTATGCGTCTGTACGTAATTGATGCTGGACATTCTGGGCGAGATTCATGAATCCATACTGATATGCCCATTCAAAAAGACTTTCAAAGAAAAAAATTACTACCCCCAACACTGCCAGGAATACTGCCAACCTCCAGGGGTCTATAGTTCCAAGTAAATTCGCAATCCACTCCGGAGGCTCACGCCTGACGGAATCAATCACCCAGCCCACCAGTACTGGCGGCATCAGGTCAAGAACCTTATTCAATATACTGGAAAAACAGGACCACGAAAAAAACCGCCAATGTGGACGCAGATAACGGAAAAGATTCCACATTGGCGCGGCAAGTACCGCAGGTGTAGACAAATGTTGGGACATATTTAAGGATTAACAATTCAATTAAAAATGCAGGAACCAATCTAAAAACGGGGTATTCTGGGATGGAATATTGCGTTTATTACAAGCTGTTCCAAAGGTAAATAGCTGAGCTACATCTTATAGCTGAACAGATTCTGCAAAGCAAGATAATTAACTCAATGCCTACAGACTGTTACAACAAAACAGATGAATTAAAGGAAATGATAGGATTTAATGCATGGAGCAAGTTGGAGAAAAGCTTTGCTTCAAAAATTAGCCTTGTGTCAGTATCAGGTAATTCACAGGAAATGGAAACCGCAGAAACAGTAAAGTCTGCATCGATTAACTTCCGTCACGTATAATACGGCAATTAGCAATATCCATGGTGACTTTACCAATGTTGAGATTGCTTTTGTTACGGAATGTATCAGCAAATGCTAAAAAGCGGTAAACATCCGCAAAATTGGACGCCAGCCCCACAGAGATTCTTATTGCACCCGCACTTTTATTTCCGCGGTGCTGAATCATTTGCACAAATCTGGGCAGACTTATGTTTTCACCCTCTTTGAAGGCTGCCTGCATATCTTCCGGAGTTAGTCCCTCTGCCGTTTCTCCTGCACCGGGATTACAAAAACAACCTGTTCTGAGCGAAATACCTTCCACGTTGGCTAATTCCTCAATGCGTCGATAATCCAGCAAATGCTCTTCCGGCGAGTAAAAATTGAGTGTAACTGTTCCACCGCGCTCTTCCATATTTACCGGTCCGTAGATCCGCACCATTGGTTTGCCGTTACTGTGTCTGAGGGAAAACAATTCTTTCAGCATCCAATCTGTGAGGTCACTTACACGTCTACTAATTAATTCCATTCCCGCTTTTTCTAGATGCTGCAGCCCGATTTTAACAGCAGGGATATTGAGATAGTTGATTGTTCCGTCCTCAAACGCGGCCTCGTTGCCTGCCAGATAATGACTGTTACCCTGCACACTGGCAAAATTAACTGTACCTCCTGCAAACCACGGTCGTTGCAGTTTTTCGTAACTGTTGTTCCGGATCAGCAGCATCCCAATTCCGGTCGGATAACCGAACATTTTGTAAAATGAGATACAGACGAAATCCGGACTCTGCTCATTCAGATCAAGCCTGTTTGTCGGAACAAGAGCAGCAGCATCGAGGAGAACGTCCCAGCCTTTTTTCTGTGCGTATTCAATCCAGGAAAGCGGATGCTTGACTCCGGAAAAGTTTGACTGTGCCGGAAAAGCAAATAGGTTTTTTGCAGACTTGTCTGCAGAGTCTAGCACCTTGTCCAGAATGTCCTGCTCAAGTCTCAGATCCGGAAAGCCAACCGGAACATAATGCACACGGGCGCCTTTACTGCGGGCAAACTCACGAATACCATTGACTGAATTATGATTATCGAAAGTCAGCGCGTACTGTCCCCCGGAAGCAAAAGGGTAAGCTTCTCCTACAAGTTTCAAGGCTCCACTCGCGTTTGCGGTAAAAACAGCGGTGTATTTTTCCGCGTTTGTGTTGAAGTACTGTAGAACATATCGGCGTGTTTCTTCCACCAGATCCGTCATTGCCAGAGAAGTAGGATTTGCTGAGTGCGGATTTCCCAAGACATTTTTCTCGAGCATTGCGGTGTGCTGCCTCAATTGACTCACCCCATAAAGTCCACCACCTGTGTAATCGAGGTAGATCTGCTTATTTTCATCGAGGCGACCGTATTCAGTTTTACGCCACTCGTCCAGCAAACCCGTTGCCTCATATTCCGGATGAGTACGCAAAAACTCTACATATGCGGAATCCATTTCGGCAGCAATGTATGGATTGTCAACTTGCTTTTCAGCTTGAGCTAATGTACTCATTTTTGTAGCTTTTACTGGTTTTAATGCAGAGTTTCAAAAGATGTTGGCCGGAGCAATTATTTACCAGCACGTTTTCAAGACTTCAAGTGTACGGTCAATTTCCTCAAGAGTATTATAATGCACCGGTCCGATACGCACAACTCCACCTGATTCTTCCAGCCCCATAAGGCGTATCGCCTCTAGAGCATAGTTGTGACCGTGCCAGACGAAAATATTTTCTGCGGCCAATTTGTTTGAAATCTCTTCCGGATTTTGGTTTTCAACTGTAAATGAAACAGTTGGAACACGGCGTGCTAAATCTTTGCCTGCACTGATACCTTTAACATCCACTCCTGCTAAATTTTGCAGACCTTCAATTAACTTGCTGCTGAGAGTCTGTTCGTAGTTCTGAATGGCGAGCATTGCGGCATGTAATTTTTTTCGGCGTCCACTAAATTCAGGAAAATTTGCATTGTATTCCGCACCCATAGTTTCTCCCAGCCATTCCAGATATTCCAGCACCCCCAATGTACCAGCCTGCCCTTCATGCAGTTGGGTTCCTGTCTCAAATTTCCCTGGTGAGGTATTGTCTGCGGGACGCACTTTATAAGCTTCAAGTTTCTCCAGCATTTCTGCTTTCCCCCACAAAACCCCCTGGTGCGGACCAAAAAATTTATAAGGGGAACAGGCCAGAAAATCACAACCAATATCCTGTACATCAGTCGGCCCGTGAGGTACGTACTGTACCGCGTCAACAAAAACCAGAGTCTCTGACTGATGGGCCATTTCAGTGAGGGCTTTAACGTTGTTAATTGTTCCCAGACAATTGCTGGCGTAGTTGATTGCAGCGAGTTTTACGTTATTATTTTTGAAGATGGATTGCGCTTCATCCAGATCGTATTCGTATGTTTCGAGATTAAAATTCAGCCACTTCACTTCAAGTCCCAAATCCTCAACCAGATGCAGCCATGGTCCGACATTACCGTCATGGTCCATACGTGTCAGCAGAATTGCGTCACCACGTTTGAGCAGACGTCCAATTGAACGTGAAACCATAAAAGTCAGGCTTGTCATATTGGCGCCAAAAACTATTTCGTCAGCAGATTTTGCATTCAGCAAATCAGCCATCCCCTGATGTGCGTCCTCCAGTACTTTATCGGATTCAACAGAAGTTCGGAATGGACCACCGTGGTTGGAATTGGTGTGTATCAGATAATATTCCATCCGTTCCAGCACTTGACGCGGAACCTGCGTTCCTCCCGGATTGTCCAGATAAATCCTCGCTTTACCTTCATCTTTTAAAGCCAGAGCCGGAAATTGTTCACGAATGGATTTAATATTTAATGTCATTTTTTACCTTTTTTTCAGATTAAAAACTTTAGAATCAATAATATGATTCATTCCTAAATAGAATAATGTCTTTGCAAATTGTATTTTTACGTAGACCTTAAAACCATGTCATTATTTAAGCATACCACAGCGCCACGCAGTACACAGAGTAAATTGCTTAAAAAGCGGTCACCTGAGTACTTAATGAAAATATGTAAAAATTTGTTTCCGGAATTATATTTCGAGTGAAAGAAAACTTTATGGAAGTTCGTCAAAACTGATTTCAGGCATTATTCAATAGTGATCCGGCGCTTTTTCCGGTAATATACCTTTAGGACTAAATCTCAGCACCAGTACCAGAATCAAGCCCATCAGAATCATTCTCATATGAGGAGCAACATCCTGCAAATGTAGCCTCAGCGGACTTGTTTCTTCGAGAAAAATATCCAGATTTCCCACCAGCCAGAGTGAGGCCGGTTCTGCTTCAATCCAGACAAACCAGGTGATGAACGCGCCGATGATTGATCCGAGATTATTTCCGCTTCCACCGATTATGACCATCACCCAGATTAGAAAAGTAAAACGCAAGGGAATGTAACTTCCGGGTGTGAACTGTCCATCGAGAGTTGTCAGCATTGCTCCTGAAATGCCGATGACTGCGGAACCGATGATGAAAACCTGCCGATGACGGCTGGTAATGTCTTTGCCCATTGCAGAAGCTGCGGTTTCATTGTCACGAATGGCACGCATCATACGTCCCCATGGTGAATTCAGCGCACGAGTAGCAAGCCCCAGAATAATCAGCACAACTAAGACAAATAGTGCTGAGTAACAGAGCTTCACCACCACGCCTGCGCTCAGTTGCATTGCTTCACGCAGAACATCCGCACTCAGCGCACTACCGTCATCCGCTGTTCCGTAAAACCACTTTACCAGATTTATAAACCATTCAGTCTGCTGCAGATCCACTTCATAAGGAACAGGACGTTTCAGCCCGGTCACGTTTTTAACTCCGCGGGAAAGCCAGTCCTCGTTTTTTAGAATGGAAATCATGATTTCAGAAATCCCCAAAGTGGCAATCGCGAAATAATCTGACCTTAAACCAAGTGCAATTCTGCCAATCAACCAGGCTAAACCTGCTGCTGCAACACCACCTGCAATCCATGAAAACAGGATCGGCAGTCCAAGTCCACCGAGAAAACCTGTTTTGGCCGGTTCAACTGCTTCAATTGCATAAGTCCCCTGCTCAAAAAAGAAACGCATAAACAGGTAACCTGTAAGTACCACACCGGTCATGATCCATGTCCGTTTGCCGCCTTTTGGGGTTTTTTTCCAGACCAGCAAACCTACGATGATGGTCAACAGCAGAGAAATAATAACAGCTAAAAGCGATGGTCCGCCGACCGACCAGGCTTTTGAAACAGGTGAATATGAAATCAGTACCGCAGTCAAACCGCCGATTGCAGTGGATGCCATCACACCTGCATTAAAAAGTCCTGCATAACCCCACTGCATGTTGAGCCCCATCGACATAACTGCGGAAATCAGACAGAGGTTCAAAATTGCCAGGGCTACGTTCCATGCCTGCCCGTAGCCGACCATAACCAGCAACAGGGCCATAATAGAAAAACTGATAATTGCCCGTTTTGAATTTGTCATAAAACCTTCCCGCGTAATATTCCGGTAGGCCGCACCAGCAGCACCAGCACCAGAATTAAAAATGATACCGCAAATTTGTATTCGGTAGTTAATAATTGTACCAATCCATCAGGCACAAAATCTTCTGGGCCAAGGTATTTAATAAACTTTTTAAAAGCATAGGTGGCAGTAATTTCAGAAAAAGCCACAACGTATCCGCCAAGAATTGCTCCCAGTGGCTGCCCTATTCCCCCGACTATAGCTGCAGCAAAAATGGGAAGTAGCAAATGAAAATAGACCATTGGTTTAAAACTTTTATCGAGCCCATAAAGAACTCCGGCTAACGTTGCTAAACTTGCGGCAATAATCCAGGTCACCAGTACTACGCGCTCCGGATTGATTCCGGAAAGCAGCGCCAGGTCTTCATTGTCAGAAAAGGCACGCATGGCTTTTCCGGTACGTGTGCGCTGTAAAAACCAGAGCAGTGCCAGCACCGCGATTACAGCCAGGATAAAGGTCAAAACCTGAGTTTGTTTCAGGGCCAGACCCTCACTCAGTCCTGTCATTTTTTTGAAAGCACCGGCTTTTATCAGAAATTTTTGACCGTCCCGGAATATCCTTTCATCAGTTCCGATCAAAATGCGGACTAAGCCGTTCAGCATGAACATCACACCAACCGATGCGACCACAAAAGTCACAGGCCGGCTTTTGTTTATCCGGTAAAAACTGAAAATAGATTTATCTATTGCCACCGCAAGCAATGCTGTAAGCAGGATTGCAAAAGGCAATGCAAGCAGTGCTGTAGGCAGGGGCCCCATGGAAATTCCCATTGACTGAAACCACCAGGTGATGAAAATGGTGGCCAATGTACCAAATGACATAACCTCACCATGAGCAAAATTCGCGAAACGCAGAATTCCGAAAACCAGCGTAACCCCTACTGCTCCCAACGCCAACTGGGAACCATAGGAAATTGACGGTATCAAAACATAATTTGTAATCAGCACAAGTGCATTTAACAAGTCAGTAGAATAATCCAAATTCAGCCTCCCAAAAATGTTTTGCGGACTTCTTCATTCGCCAGCAGTGCTTCTCCGCTGTCGGTAAAACGGTTTTCGCCTGTCACCAGTACGAAACCAATATCTGCAATGTTCAAGGCTTGTCGCGCATTTTGTTCAACCATCAGAATCGCGATTCCGCTGCGTTTTATCTCAATGATCCGATCAAACAGTTCATCCATCACAATTGGTGAAACCCCGGCAGTAGGTTCATCCAGCATCAGCACAGTCGGTTTTGTCATCAGAGCACGTCCCACTGCAACCTGCTGGCGTTGTCCTCCGGAAAGTTCCCCGGCAACCTGTCTGCGTTTTGTTTTCAGGATCGGAAAGAGTTCGTAAATCTGCTCCATCGTTTCAGTGATATCGTCTCTTCGTAAAAAAGCGCCCATTTCAAGATTTTCCTCAACCGTCATTGAGACGAAGACATTTTTATTTTGAGGAACAAAGGCCATGCCTTGAGCAACTCTCTGCTGAGGTGAAATGCTTGTAATATCCTGTCCATCAAGTTTCACGGAGCCGCCGTGCAGGTTCAGCATTCCCAGCAGGGCTTTCATCGCCGTTGATTTGCCGGCGCCGTTAGGCCCCACCACCACCGCTATTTCACCTTTATCAACGGAAAGCGTACAGTCTTTGATGATATCTGCGCCACCATATCCTCCGGTTAATTTTTCACCAATCAAATAACTCATCCCGGAAGCACCTCCCCTTTATTTTTCAGTCCTGTCCCTAAATAAGCTTCTATAACGTCCTCATTGGACTTAATCTCTTCAGCACTACCCTCAGCCAGTATTTTTCCTTCAGCCATCACTACGACAGGAGAACAAAGCCTGCTGATGAAATCCATATCATGTTCTATCATGCAAAACGTATAACCGCGGTCACGATTCATGCTCAGAATCGCATCACCAACTTCTCTCAGCAGTGTCCTGTTAACACCTGCACCTACTTCGTCCAGAACCACTACCTTGGGATCAACCATCATCGTACGACCGAGTTCAAGCAGTTTTTTCTGACCTCCTGAAAGATTTCCCGCCAGTTCATAGGTCATGTGACGCATATTCAGGAAAGAGATGACATCCTCTGCTTTTTTACGGATTTCTGCTTCCTGCCGGACCACCTCTTTTCTACGAAACCATGCGCCGAGCAGGGATTCGCCGGTTTGCAGCGGTGGAACCATCATCAAATTATCAAGTACACTGAGGGTATGAAATTCGTGGGCTATCTGGAAGGTACGGAGCAGTCCTTTAGAAAACAGTTCGTGAGGTTTAAGACCGGTCACATCCTCACCATCCAAAAAAATACTGCCTTCGCTGGGCGCGATATTTCCGGCAATCAAATTGAAGAGCGTGGTTTTTCCTGCACCGTTGGGTCCGATCAGACCGGTGATGCTTCCACGCTCAATTTTCATGTCAACTCCATCTACAGCAACTACTCCGCCGAAGTGCTTGACTACATTTTGTACTGAAATCATGAATTACCCAAATGTGTTTTCCGGCCCGATACAAGTCCAAAGATTGTGCACAGGCAGTAGGGTAAAGTCAATTTTAATCTCAATATTAACATGATTTAGCTTATGCAGATTGACTTATCCTAATCCACAAAAAACTTGTCTTGCTTTTGCAACACATGACATAATCAAGTATCACAGAATGGCAGGGTAGCTCAGTTGGTGAGAGCGCGGGATTCATAACCCCGAGGTCGGCAGTTCAAATCTGCCTCCTGCTACCAGTGATAGCATGAGATTGAGTATTTTGAGGCTAATTGAAATGAGTCCCATGTTGTACCATATCTGTACCATTGTTGTACCTTTCACCCCCACGTGACTCTTCACATTCAGACAACCCTACAAGTTTAATTTCTTGCCTCTTTTGACATTTGAGAATTCAATTGAATTATCGGGTGTGGTACTGTAAATTGATTTAACCTTGAATTGCAACCACAAACAAGTTGATTCCATTGGTTTAATATCTTGATTTCACCATTAAGCTTGATTTAGCATAAATACTTAAATAAATGACTAAACTTAGGTAATCTCATGCAAACGTTTTTAAAACCTGCTCTGTTACTTTTTCTTATATCCTTTGCGTCAAATGCTATTGCCTGTCATGAAGGAGATTTTGAAAGTGGCGCCAAGGGCCATCACAAATTTGGAAAGGATATAGGAATATTGCAATTTACCGAAAATTCAACTATTTCAGTTTCAACTACAACTTCGTGTGATTTCTATACTGGATTTCTGGATAGTGAATATGATTTTATTCAGCAACAGGTGGCTTATGGGCATGGCCCACATCTTGATGCCCTTGCAATGATAAATGGTTGTGAAGAACGTGTCAGAACTGAGTTCTCTAAAGCTTTGCGTGTCAATTACATTGAATTATTCAGTGATCACAATAATCCACATGCGTTAAGGAATGGGATTGAACACTTAATAGATTCAAACTCTAAACTAAAATTGTCTTGTAGAAAAGTATAAGGAAAGAATAATGAAAAAAATAAGTTTATTTTCAATATTTGCTATCCTCATATTTACTTTTGGCAGTGAATATTTGATGGCTTGTCACGAGGAAGCGAGTGGAGGTGATGGTGGAATGTGGCCGACTCTCAGAGGGCACAATCCAACATCTCGCCAAAGCGGTTTTCTAACTAGTTTTGAAGGAACTGCAGCTTTTTTTTCTACATCCACCAAATGCGATGTATACACCAGCTTTATAGAGCTTAGTTATGATCAAATCGCTGAAAACGCTGCTCAGGGTCATGGGCCATATCTTGATGCTTTATCATCTTTCAGGGACTGCTCTATCAACAACAAAGATCGGTTCCAACAACTGATACGGAAACATTTTATTTATCTTTTTGCAAATCCTGAAAAAAATGGCGCAGCTCTTGGACACAGGTTAGAGATTGTATTAAAGCATGATAGAATATTTCGACATCAATGCTCGACTCTAAATGAATTATCCTGATTTATGTGAGAGTAAACCCTACTTAATTCTACTACACTTTGTGGGACTATGAAAAAACTAACTCTACTCTACATTGCTGCTTTCTTGGCATTGACATTGGGCCTGATGCTGTCCTGTGCTAAGAAAGATGGTAGTTCTTCATCATCTTCATCTGGAGAAACAGATACATCAAGTTCACAATCTGTTACTGTCAGCACTAGCGTTGCTTTTGGTAATGCCAAGTTCGGGGACGCCAAATTTCAATAGAAAAGGAATTATGAAGAAAAGCATACTGATCGTACTAGCATCCATCTTTTTGTCCTACCCAATGTACCTTATAGGTGGTGACTTTGATACACCACACACTTTTTCTGCTGGTGATACGATTTCAGCGGATATGATGAATGAAATATTTGATTACATTAAAAATTCCAACAAAATGATCTCTGCAAGCGAGTTAATCGGTACTTGGAGTTGCTTACTTTACACACAGACTGGTGGATGTGCAGCATATACCTCACTTGGCACTGACTCACTTTACAGATATAACTCATCTACACTAGTAATGACCGATGATAATGACAGTACATATTCATACACATCTACTATACCAAATATTTTCAATTGTGCTGATAATAGCACTGGGTTAGGAAATTGGGTTGTTAAAAATAATATATTATTTATTGATGTTTACAAATGGGGAATAAAGGGAGATCCTAGTGTTGAAGCTCAGCTTGGGTTTGCAAAATTGAAGAAAGTATCAGAAACAAAATTGTTGATGGAAATGGAACAGGCAAAGACTGTTTTTGCTGACTGTGACAAGCAAAACATTCCACCAACCAAGCCTGCAACCTTCACTGCATCAGCTTCAGGTATGACGGTCAGCCTTGCTTGGACGGACAACAGCACCAATGAGACAGGGTTCAAGGTGTTAAGGAAAGACAGCCTCACAGGCAGTTTCAGTACCGTCACTACTACAGCTGCTGATGCTACTTCCTACAGTGACACCGTTACTGCTACAGGAAGTTATTGGTACAGAGTATCAGCAACCAATATCAATGGAGACTCGGTTGCGAGCAAGATGGTCGAAGTTGTTGTGGTGGAATGAATAGTTTTTAAACTTAAAACTCATCCAACAATCACAACTGGTACTAACTTTAGAATGTTTATTTTAGTGATGGTTGGGAAGTGGTTATAAAATAATACCCTAAAACCAACCTCATCATCCACTGTGAGTAACTCCCACTAATTCTTCGAAGATATCAGTATCAAAAGTATTGCAAAATTCTTTTGACGGATTATTCCCATACTCTAACAGAGGGGAGGAATAACCTATCTTGTTTTCATCTTGTTTATTCGGTGAAAACCATACCATAATAAATCCTAAGTGGTTGATAATATCTTGCTTATCTTTTTTTGAGAAAATCACTATAATTCGACCACTTTCACCCCTAAGTTATTGATTACATGATATTTGTTTGGTATTCCTTACATGTCGTCTGATTCACAGTCAGACAACCTCCAGGTAAAACCCACACATTTTTTAAAATACTCCTAAACACTCTTGACA
>Ga0187827_10005984_pt1 | contig 14155 bp, 16 predicted proteins | sample ETNtaG_39_FD_167969 | JGI IMG/M metagenome (GOLD analysis project Ga0187827, IMG submission 167969) | Marine microbial and viral communities from oxygen minimum zone, Eastern Pacific Ocean - ETNP2014_SV_150_PacBio MetaG (Illumina Assembly) | ecosystem: Environmental > Aquatic > Marine > Hypoxic... | reverse complement strand
GGTTCAAAAATCTTTTTAATCAAGGCTGATTTAAACAAAATTTCTGAACTAAACAAAATAATTAATTTTGCAAATGTAAAGATGAAAGGTGTCAATTGTTTAATTAATAATGCTTCTTTATTTGAGAATGATAGTGTTAAAAATTTTTCAATTAGGAGATGGAGCAAGCATTTAAATATTAACTTGAGAGCTCCGGTAATTTTAATTAAACAATTTTCAAAACTAGTCCCCAAAAATGTTAAAGCAAACATAGTTAATATAATTGACCAAAGGGTTTTTAAACTAACGCCTTTTTTTTTGTCTTATACCTTAAGTAAGACTGGACTTTATACTTTAACAAAAACCTCTGCGATGAGTTTAGCTCCAAATATAAGAGTAAATGGCATTGCGCCTGGACCCACAATAAAAAACAAAAGACAATCATTGAAACATTTTAAAAAACAATATCTATCTACATTATTAAAAAAAAGTGTGGATACGAAAGAAATATGTTCTGCAATTAAATTTTTGATTACAAATAAATCAATTACTGGACAAGTAATTGCTATTGATAGTGGACAAAATTTAAATTGGAAAACACCTGATATTATGAGAACAAAAGAATGACCAAAAAAAAATTTGAATTATTAGAATTTGATAAAAAGGGAAATGCAAAATTTTCTTGTAAAAGAAAAATAATTATTACAGATTTTCTATTAAGCATTTTGATTGGCTATCGCAGCCATGAAAAAATTAATAAACAAAATGTTAAATTTAACATTGAACTTAATCATGTAAATCAGAAATATCTAAATGACAAAGATATAAAGTCGATATTTAATTATGAAAAAATTACAAAAATAATTAAAAACTTAACCAAAAGTAAACATTATAATTTCCTTGAAAGTCTTGCTGATGATATCTTTAACGAGTTGTTCAAAGACAAAAGAATTAACAAAATTAGATTAAAAATTGAAAAATTGAATGCTATTAAAGGAACTGTTTCGGTAGGGATTGAAATAACAAAAAAACGTATTAATGTTTAGTTTCAATAAAGGAAAAGATTTAATAAGAAAAAAAATTGCTTTAATTTCTAAGAATCCTGGTGTTTATAGGATGTTGGGTAAAAAAAACGAAATCTTGTACGTTGGTAAAGCCAAAAATCTACCAAACAGATTAAAAAATTATATCTCCGAAAAAAATCTCCCAATAAGAACTGAAAGAATGCTATCTCAAACGAAAAATATTGAAATCACAACAACTTCTAATGAAAGTGAAGCGCTATTATTAGAAGCAAACTTAATTAAAAAACACAAACCAAAATTTAATATTTTACTTAAAGATGACAAATCCTTTCCCTATATTTTTATAAGTAAAAACGAAAAATGGCCTCAACTGATAAAGCATAGGGGGAAAAAAACTCGAGAAGGACACTATTTTGGCCCCTTTGCTTCAGTGGGATCAGCAAACTGGACCATTAAAACACTTCAAAAAATATTTTTACTTAGAGTCTGTGATAACGGTATTTTTAAAAAAAGACAAAGACCTTGCATTTTATATCAAATTAAAAGATGTTCCGCTCCTTGCATGGAATACGTAGATCCTAAATCTTATAATAAATTAGTTGATAACAGTATTAAATTTATTTTAGGAAAAACCAAAAATATACAGAAAGATTTATCAAAACAAATGAACACGGCTAGTAACGAACTTGATTATGAAAAAGCCGCCATCCTGAGAGATAGAATAAAAGCTTTAACTCAAGTTCAATCCTCTCAAAACGTAAATGCAACCAATTTATCTGAGGCAGATGTAATTGCGGCATATAAAGATTCGGGCAAAAGTTGTGTTCAAGTATTTTTTTTTAGATCTAAACAAAATTGGGGTAACCAGTCATTTTTCCCAAAACACGATCCTGACGAAGATTTATCCAAAATACTTTCCTCATTTACAATGCAGTTTTATGAAAATAAAAATATTCCAAAATTAATAGTTCTTAATAAAGAAATTAATGATCAAAAATTAATTGAGAAAGCTTTGGAACTTAGAGAAAATAAATCTATATCAATCAAAATAGCAAGAAAAGGTGATGAACTTAAAATTTCAACTATGGCAGAAAAAAATGCTAAGGAAGCACTGACAAGAAAGGTTTATGAAACTGAAAGCAATACAAATTTATTTGAAGAACTCTCTAATAAATTTTCTTTAAAATCAAATATAAACTTGATTGAAGTTTATGATAATAGTCATATTCAAGGAAATAATAGTGTTGGAGCTTTGATTGCCTTTGGTTCTGAGGGATTTGTTAAAAAAAGATACCGAAAATTTAATATAAAATCAGAAAACATAAAAAATGATGATTATGCAATGTTAAAAGAAGTATTATTTAGAAGATTTTCTAAAGTTATCAAAGATACAGAAAATACCCTGTCTTTACCTGATCTTGTTTTAATTGATGGGGGCAAAGGACAATATTCAGTTGCAAGAAAAATAATCAATGAGCTTGGGTTATATGATATTCCTATCATTGCCATAGCAAAAGGAAAATTTAGAAACAGTGGAAATGAAACATTTTTCTTTGAAAATAAAACTTTTAAATTTAGTAAAAATGATCCTATCTTATTCTTTTTACAAAGATTGCGAGATGAAGCTCATAGGTTCGCCGTAAATGCTCACAGAGATAAAAGGATAAAAGGAATGAAAAAATCTTTACTTGATCAAATTGGTGGAGTTGGAAAAATGAGAAAAAAAACCTTATTGAATCATTTTGGCTCTGCAAGAGCAGTTGAATCAGCTAGTTTAGATGAATTAAAATCTATCGATGGAATAGAGTTATCTATCGCAAAAAAAATACACAATTTTTTCCACAGCTAGTATTATGAAAATCAAAATACCAAATATTCTAACAATAGGTCGCATTATTATTGTTCCTTTCTTCGTAATCTCTTTTTTTCTTCCAGGTTTTTACGGTGAAATAATTCCTTTTTTATTATTTATATTAGCAAGCTTTACTGATTTCTTAGACGGGTTGTTGGCAAGATTATACAAAGAGGAATCGAAATTAGGAGAATTATTAGATCCGATTGCAGATAAGATAATTGTATCGGCTGCATTAATTTTACTTGTTATGAACAAGACTATTCAAAATTATGAGGTAATTGCAGCTATTATTATTCTAACCAGAGAAATTTTAATTTCTGGATTAAGAGAATTTCTTTCAGATGTACAAGTTAAAATTCCAGTATCTAGTTTGGCAAAGAGCAAAACTTTTATACAAATGTTTTCAATTGCAATTTTATTAACTGGTGAAACTGGAAATAAAATTATAAATTTCGAAGATTATAACGCCCAAACGATAGGAATAATTCTTCTATGGCTATCTGCATTTTTAACTTTGTATACAGGTTATGATTATGTTCGCAAAGGTATTGAACATATCATTTCAGAGGATGAAAAAAATTAAGCTGCGGTCTTCTTTTGAACTAAAGCTTGATAACTTTCAGAAAGATCTTTTATAACATTGCAGACTTTAAATTTGTATTTGTCAATTTGAGATACTGGAGTAACCTCCGCTGCCGTTCCTGTTAAGAAACACCCTGAAAAATTGGACATTTCATCTGGCTTAATTTTTCTTTCAATTATTTTTATTCCTTTTGATTTTGCTATGTCAATTACACATCTTCTTGTTATTCCGTTCAAAAATGAATCTGCTATTGGTGTATGAATTTCATTTTTTTCATTTTTGAAAAAAATATTTGCCCCAGTTGATTCTGCGATATTATCTTCATGATCTAACATAAGAGAATCAGCAAAACCTTTACTTTCAGCTTCGTGTTTGGAAAGCGTACATATCATATATAAACCCGATGATTTGGTATCCCAAGGTACAGAATTTGGATTTGGCCTTCTCCAAGAAGAAATATTTAATTTTATACCTTTTAATTTAAGCTCTGGATCAAAATATGATCCCCATTCCCAAGTTGCAATAGCTACATGAATTGTATTTTTTTGAGCAGAAATAGCCATCATTTCGCTGCCTCTCCATACAAGGGGTCTTACATATCCATTTTTCACTTTTTGCACTAATACCATTTCTTTGCAGGCTTGGTTGATTTCTTTTTGACTGTAAGGAATCTTGATCTCCATTCTGCTGGCTGAATAAAATAATCTCTCTGTATGTTCTTCGAGTTTAAAAATTTCGCCATCATAAACTCTTTCACCCTCAAAAACACAGCTTGCATAATGCAGTCCGTGATTTAAAACATGAACCTTGGCATTTGTCCATTCAACTTTTTCCCTATTAAACCATATCTTTCCAGATCTTTTATCGAAAGGTAATAAGTCCATTTTTGTATTTATATCTATATTTATTTATAAGATTAATTTTCTTCAAAAAAGTATCTATCTTAATATATTATGTCAATATAACTTAGCAATAAAATGAAAGAACTTTTATATTTAAAAGACGAACAAATTAAAGATTTAATTGAACAATTATTTTATGCTTATAGAGAAACTTTTGCAGATCCTAAAAAAATTTTAAAGAAACACTCTTTTGGAATTGCTCATCAAAAAGCTATTCACTTGATAGAAAGGTATGAAGGGATAACTGTCTCTGGTTTGCTAAGAAAATTAAAAATTACTAAACAAAGTTTAAATAGAGTTTTAAAAGATTTAATTAAAAATAAAAAAATAATTATGAAAAAAGATGAAGTCGACTCAAGACATAAGCATATTTTATTAAATGAGAGTGGTAAAAAGCTTTCGGATGAAATTTTTATTGAACAAAAAAAAAGAATTTATTGTGCCTTAAAAAATTCAGATTCAGAAGCTGTTATAAAATTTAAAAAAGTTTTAGAAAAAATTACAAATGGATAAATATATAGCGCATATTCTAGTAGTTGATGATGACGATAGAATTAGAGAATTGGTTAAACAATATCTTTTAGAAAACAAGTATTTAGTCACTACGGCAAAGGATGCTTTTGATGCAAAAAATAAAATAGAAATAATCAAATTTGATCTTATAGTATTAGACATAATGATGCCTAAAAAGAGTGGTCTAGAGCTAACTTCTGAAATAAAAAAAGAGATTGATTTACCTATCATTCTTTTGACAGCAAAGGGAGAAACAAGTGAAAGAGTGATGGGACTAGAATTCGGTGCTGATGATTATTTGGGCAAACCCTTTGAGCCAAAAGAGTTGCTTTTAAGAATAAAAAACATTTTAAATAAAACCTTACAAAAAAATAACATAAATAAAATATCAATCGGAAATTCAAATCTTGATTTAAGTAAACTCACTATTAATAGAGACGGCAAAAAATATAAAATCAATAACACTGAAAAATTAATATTAGAAAAAATGATTAGATCTTCTGGTAAAGTTTTTTCAAGAAAAGAAATGGGCAAACTAATTAATATAAATAAAGAAAGATCTGTAGACGTAATAATTACAAGACTAAGACAAAAAATCGAAACCAATTCTAAAAACCCTCAATATCTACAAACAATAAGAGGATCTGGCTATGTTTTATGGATTGAATAAATTTATAAAAGAATTTCTTCCAAAAAGATTATTTTATAGATCTTTATTAATTGTTGCCGCCCCAATAATTTTGTTACAGTTAACAATTACTATAGTTTTTTTTGACAGCCTTTGGATTAAAGCTAACAAAGGAATGACCAGATCGTTGGTTAATGAAATTATAACTATTATAGATGTCTACAATAATGAAAATGAAGAAAGTAAAAAAATAATAACCGACTTATATAATCAAAATTTCAATTTTTCAGTAAGATTTATAGAAGAAGAAACTCTTCCAGAAATTCAAGGGGCAAGATGGTTTAGTCCAATGGATAGAACGCTGAGGAGAGAGCTAAAATCTCAGTTTGTCGAATATTGGTTTGATTCTACCTCCTACAAAGAAGTTGTTGATTTAAGAATAAAATTTAATAATGGAATTTTGCAAATCCTTTTTCCAAGAGAAAGAATAGCTCCATCATCAGCTAGAATTTTTGCTTTATGGATTACGCTACCGGCATTTTTATTAATTTTGATTGCAATATTATTTCTTAGAAATCAAACAAGGCCGATTGTAAATTTGGCGAAAGCTGCAGAACGATTTGGAAAAGGTGATTATATAGAAGAGTTTAGACCTTCGGGCGCCTTGGAAATACGAAAGGCAGGTCATGAATTTGATAGAATGCGAAAGAGAATTAGTAGACATTTAAATCAGAGATCTGAAATGCTATCTGGCATTAGCCACGACTTAAGAACTCCGCTAACTAGACTAAAGTTACAGCTTTCATTTCTTAAAGATAAAGAAATTTCAAAAAAAATGGCTAATGATATTGATGACATGGAAAAAATGCTTAATGATTATCTTCAATTTGCAAGTTCACAAATAAACGAAAAAACAGAATCATTTAAGTTTGATCTGCTTCTTAAAGAAATAACTTCACGTTATGAACATAATAAAATTAATTTATCAATAAATGATAAAGTTACTTTTAATGGTAGACTTAATTCTATCAAACGCTGTATCAATAATCTTTTAAACAATGCGGTATTATTTGGAAAAAAAATAGATGTTACTCTAAAAAAAACAATGAATAATATCGTTATTTTTGTTGATGATGATGGACCGGGTATCCCTGAACATGAAAAAGAAAATGTTCTTAAACCTTTTTACAGAATGGATGAAAGCCGCAGCCAAAACAAATCTGGAGTTGGATTAGGACTTTCAATTTCTTATGATATTATTAGATCTCATGGTGGCGACATGTTGCTTGAAACAAGCCCACAAAAAGGATTGAGAGTTAAGATTTCTTTGCCTTTTTGATTTTTTTTCTTTTTTTAAATTTACCAAATTCTTCTTGAATTTTATCTAATCTAGCTTTTTGTACTTCGAACTCATCTCTGGTCACTAAATTAAATTTATTAATTATGCTTTCTTTTTTATAGTTTAATGAGTTTTTAATTTCTTCACCAATGTCCTTTGAAGTAATTAAGCCTTCTTCAATTAATTTAGCCAATCTATCTACTAATATTTTTGATTTGGACATATATATTCCCTTAATTTAATATATTTTATTGCAAAATAACAAAAGATTTTTTTATATAAATTACCAATGTTCACTCACAATTTTGACCCCATATTAATTGATTTATATATCGTTGAGGTAAGATGGTATTCTTTGGCGTATATTTTTGGAATTTTAGCTGGATGGGTCTATGCTAAAAAAATAATCAAACGCTTAAAAACTAATAGTAATTTAAATTATTTAAATATTAAAGATTTTGACGACTTCATTCCATATTTGGTTATTGGAATCATATTGGGTGGAAGATTGGGTTATGTATTAATTTATAATTTCGATTATTATATAAAAAATCCACAAGAAATTTTTTATGTTTGGAATGGTGGAATGTCATTTCATGGTGGATTAACGGGTATCATTATAGCAACAATTATTTTTGCAAGAATAAGAAAAATATATACCTTCGTTTATCTAGACATTATTTCATGTGTCACACCAATTGGATTATTTTTAGGTAGAATTGCAAATTTTATTAATGGAGAACTATATGGCAAAACAACTGATTTACCATGGGGCGTAATATTTCCAAATGCGGGAACTTTTGCGAGGCACCCTTCTCAATTATACGAGGCGATATCAGAGGGATTATTACTATTTATTATATTAAATTTTTTAGCTTTTAGAAGAAAACTAATTTTTAAACAGGGGTTAATATCAATTTATTTTTTATTCTTCTATTCAGTTTTTAGATTTTTTTCTGAAACTTTTAGAGAACCCGATGAACAATTGGGTTATTTAATTTATTTTTTAACAATGGGACAGTTATTAAGTCTAATTATGATTCTTTTTGGAGTTGCGATTTATTATAAAATAAAATGAATATTATTTCACAAATTTTTAAAAATAAAAAAAGTTTACCTCTAAATATTTTTATAGACAAAGCGCTCTACAATAAAAAATATGGTTATTATTCAAAAAAAAATCCAATAGGTGCTAAGGGCGACTTTATAACTGCCCCATTAATTTCAGAACTTTTTGGTGAAATGGTAGCTATATGGTGTATCGCTTTTTGGGAGAAACTTAGAAAACCCAAAAAAATTAACATAGTTGAACTTGGTCCCGGTGAAGGTTCGCTCTGCATGACTTTAATTAAAGTTTTTTCAAGATTTAAAATATTTAAAGATGCTTTTGAAATAAAGCTTTTAGAAAAAAGTAAATTTCTCAGAAAAATACAAGAAAAAAAAATTACTTCCAAAAAAGTTAAATGGATAAAAAGTATTGAAAAAATTAAAAACGGACCAACAATATTTATTGCAAATGAATTTTTTGATGCACTACCGATTAAGCAATTCATATTAAAAAAAGGAATTTGGCATGAAAGATTTGTAAAATGTATTAATGATGAAAAACTTATTTTTTGTGATAAAAAAGCTAATCTAAATAATATAAAATATTTTGTTCGGACAAGTTTAACAAAAAAACAAAAATTTATTGAATTTCCTATTGAAGCGATAAAATATTTAACATCAGTCTCAAAAATAATTAAGAAACACAACGGAGGAATGATTTGCTTTGATTATGGTTATAAGAATATTAAGATGTCAGATTCTCTTCAATCGGTAAAAAAACATGACTATTCAAAGATTCTCTTAAAAGTTGGAAACTCAGATATAACTCATCATATTAATTTTAATTTATTTTCAAAAATAATAAAAAACCTTGGTCTTCATCTTGAGGGAATTACAGAACAAGGAATGTTTCTACAAAAAATGGGAATAATTCACAGGGCAAACATATTGACCAAAAATGTTAACTTCAGTGTGAAAGCTGATGTTTATTATAGGCTAAAAAGATTAATAAGCCGAAGTGAAATGGGAAAAATATTTAAAGTAATATTTTTTAAAAAAAAAGGAGTGAAGTTTAATTTAGGTTTTAAATAATGTTTTTTTCTAAACAGTTAAAAAATATTTCAAATTTAAAGCATTGTTTTTTTTCAAGAAAAAATGGTGTTTCCAAAGGAATTTACAATAGTTTAAACTGCGGTATAAATTCCAAAGATAATAAAAAAAATGTAATTCAAAATATAAATATTGTAAGTAAAAAATTAAACTGTGAAAAAAAACCAATTATTGCTTTAAATCAAAATCATAGCAATAAAGTTGTATGTTTTAACAATCAAGAAGATGTAAAAAATAAAATAATTGGGGATTCTATTGTTACAACGCTCAAAAATGTTGGTATAAGTGTGCTTACTGCCGATTGTGTACCGATATTATTTTACAATCCCAAAAAGAAAATAATTGGATGTGTGCACGCAGGTTGGAAAGGCGCATTAAATGGAATTATTGAAAATACAGTAGATAAATTTATAGAACTAAACTCCAACACAAGAGATTTAATAGCTGCGATTGGCCCTTGTATAAGTCGTCACCATTATGAAGTTGGTCATGATTTTTACAAAAAATTTTTTGATCAAAATAAAAATAATCAACAGTTTTTTATTATTTTAGATGATAAGAAATATTTATTTGATATAAGAAGTTATATCAATGCAAAATTGATTAGGCTTGGTATTAATAATATCGATCATATTGAAATGGATACTTTTTCAAATAAAGAAAACTTTTTCAGTTATAGAAGATCAAAAAAAAATGGTGATAAAGACTATGGAAGATGTATTTCTGTCATAATCGCGACTTAATCAATGGTTATAAAATAGTTTAAAAAGATCTTTTAAAAATGTATAAGTTAATTATTACATGAAAGTTCTCTCGGGTACTAGCAACCTAAAACTTAGTAAGGAAGTTGCAAAACTTCTTAAAGTTAAGCTTGTTAATACCAATATCATTAGATTTGCTGATGGTGAAATATATGTTGAAATTAACGAAAATATTAGAGGAAATAGTATTTTTGTTATTCAATCTTCTTCTAATCCAGCCAATGATAATTTGATGGAGCTACTTGTTTGTATAGATGCTTTAAGAAGATCTTCTGCGAAAAATATTACTGCGGTTATCCCTTATTTTGGTTATGCAAGACAAGATAGAAAAGTGGTGCCAAGAACCGCGATATCTGCAAAGTTAGTTTCAAATTTGATCACAAATGCCGGAGCAAATAGAATATTAACTCTTGATTTGCACGCTGGTCAAATTCAGGGTTTTTTTGATATTCCGGTAGATAACTTGTTTTCTACACCTATATTTGCAAGAGACATAAAAAAAAATATTAACATAAAAAATTTAATTTGTATTTCGCCAGATGTTGGTGGAGTTGAAAGGGCAAGAGCTTTGGGAAGAAGAGTTAATTCAAGTATAGCTATTGTAGATAAAAGAAGACCCGAGCCCGGTAAATCTGAAGTTATGAATGTTGTTGGTCATGTTAAAGGAAAAACATGCATAATTGTTGATGACATAATAGACTCGGGAGGTACAATTATTAATGCTGCTAAGGCTCTTAAAGATAAGGGTGCTGAAGATGTTTATGCTTATATTACTCATGCTGTTTTAAGCGGTAATGCAGTTGATAAAATTAAAAAATCTCAAGTGAAGAAATTGGTAACTACTGACTCAATTGATAATTCAAAAAAAATAAAAAAAGGCAGTAAAATTCAAGTTGTATCAATCTCTTCTATTATGGCCGAAGCAATAAAACGTATTTCTAATTCAACTTCTGTTTCAAGTCTGTTTAAATAATTTTCTTGTTTTATTTCTATTGATAAGTTAAAAAGCGTTTCTTCAAAAGAAAATTTAGTATGATAACTTTAAATGCAAAAAAAAGGGAAACCAAAACCCCGGGGGATATAAATAGGCTTCGATTAGATAAATTTATTCCAGGAATTTTATATGGTGGGAGTGAAGAAAATAAGAAAATTAGTTTAAGTAAAAATTCGATCAAAAATTTAATTAATTTGGAGAATTTTTTTTCGGCCATATTAAATTTAGATATTGATGGCAAAGAAGAGAAAGTTATACCAAGAGATATTTCATTTGATCCTTTATCCGATGAACCTATTCATATTGATTTTTTAAGAATTATTGAAGGCGCTAAATTAACTTTGGAAATACCTGTAAAATTTGTTAACAGCGAAAAATCACCTGGTCTTAAAAAGGGAGGCGTGCTAAATATCGTTAGAAGAAAAATTGAGCTGAAATGCCCTACTGAAAATATTCCGTCTGAACTTGTGGTAGATTTGGATAATACCGAAATCGGCACAAGTATAAAAATTTCCTCAATAAAGCTTCCAAAAAATGTTGTGCCGACTATTCGAGGAAGAGATTTTGTGGTTGCAACTGTTGCTTCGCCTACAATTGTTGTCGAACCTGAAAAACCTGCTGAAGAAACCGCTGAAGAGGATAAAGCTACTACAGAAACTACTCCTGATGGTACTGAAAAACCGACTGAAGAAGAAAAAGATCAAGATGCTAAAACAAAAGATCAAGATGCTAAAGCAAAAGATCAAAGTAAAAATGTATCTGAGGGCAAGAAGGAAGATAAAACTAAAAAGTAAATTGAAAGATTAAGAAATGCTATTATTAGTAGGTTTGGGTAATCCTAGTCCCAAAAATGAAAATAATCGACACAACATAGGATTTAAAATTATAAATGCCATAAATAAAAAGTTTGGCCTTACTAAACAAAAACCCAAATTTAAAGGTTTGTTAACCACTGGGACAATAAGAAACAAAAAAATTTATGCGATAAAACCTTTAACTTTCATGAATAATTCGGGAATATGTATCAGAGAGTTAATAGAATATTTCAAAATTGATTCTGCGGATGTTATTGTTTTCCATGATGACCTGGATATAAGTCTTGGCAAAGTAACTGTTAAATTTGGCGGAAGTAGCGCTGGTCATAATGGAATAGAATCAATTGATAAATTTATTGGAAAAGATTATTCTCGCATAAGAGTTGGAATCGGAAGACCAGAAAGAAAGGATATGGTTTCTGACCATGTTCTTGACGACTTCTCAGATGATGAAGAAAACAGTATTGCGGAATTGACCAAAAATATAGTTGAATACCTTCCAGAGCTTATAGATAAGAAACTGAATCTTTTTTCAAGCAAAGTAAATCAATCGTAAAAATTTATGAGTTTTAAGTGTGGAATAGTTGGTTTGCCCAACGTGGGAAAATCAACTTTGTTTAATGCTTTAATTCAATCTAAAAAGGCTGAAGCTGCCAACTTTCCATTTTGTACTATTGATCCGAATATCGGAAATGTTTTAGTGCCCGATGAAAGATTAAATATTATTTCAAATATTTCAAAATCAAAAAAAACTATTAATACAATGATTTCATTTGTTGATATCGCTGGATTAGTTAAGGGAGCCTCAAAAGGTGAAGGGCTGGGGAACAAATTTTTATCTCATATTAGAGAAGTTGATGCAATAATCCATTTAACTAGGTGTTTTGAATCTGAAGAAATACAAAATATGCATAAAAATATTGATCCTGTAAGGGATATAGAAATTGTAGAAACTGAAATGCTTTTGGCAGATTTGGAATCTATCCAAAAAAGATTGGAAAAAAATAAGAAAAAGAATCTAGATGAGGATCAGTTAAAAGTATTAAATGATGCCTTAAATTGTATCAACAATAATATTGATATTTCTAGTTTATTAGAAAAACATGAAAAAAAACAAATAAATTTCTCCGGATTACTTTCTTTAAAACCAAAAATCTATGTTTGCAATGTTGATGAAAATAGTCTCGATAGAGGAAATAAATATACAGAGGCTTGTTTAAAAAAATATGGAAAAGATAACATAGTTTTAGTTTGTGCAGAAATTGAAAATCAAATGATGGAATTGGATGAAAAAGATAGAACAAATTTTGTTACGGAATCAGGAATTAAAGATACTGGATTAAATTCACTAATTAAAACCGGATACAAAGTGTTAAAACTTGAAACATTTTTCACTTCTGGTCCAGAAGAATCAAGAGCTTGGACTATAGCCACAAATACAAAGGCAATTAAAGCTGCTGGAGTTATTCATTCTGATTTTGAAAAAGGGTTTATTAGAGCAGAAACTGTGTCTTACGACGATTTTGTATATTACAATGGTCATAACGCAGCAAAAAATGCTGGAAAGTTAAGATTAGAAGGAAAAGATTATATAGTTAAAGATGGAGATATCTTATTATTTAGATTCAACACGTGACCAAAGCCTTTTCAAACTCAGATGAACTACAAAAGCCAACACAATTAAATATAAAATGACTTTAAATCCAATTTTGTGTCTTGCTTCTAAACTTGGTTCCGAAGCCCAGGTTAGGAATGTGGTAATGTCTTTTGCCATCTGCTGTGTTGTAGCTTCGGTTCCATCGGCATAATCCAATAATCCATCGAAAAGAACATTTGGCATTTTTATATTATGTCCGGGCATATATTTATTGTAATAAACTCCCTCATCTAGTTCAAAACCTTCGGGAGGATCCTCGTATCCTAAAAGAATAGAATAAATATAATTTGCCCCATCCTTCCTAGCTTTTGCTAAAACAGACATGTCAGGAGGATATGCTCCTCCATTTGCTGCCTCGGCTGCTTGAACATTTGGATAAGGTTTCACAAATTTGTCAGATAATCTTCCTGGACGAGTAAACATCTCTCCTTCACTGTCTGGTCCATCAATTACTTCAAAACTTGCGGCAATATTTTTTGATTCTTCTAGTGAAAATTCTGGTCCACCTTTTTCTGATAAATTTCTATAACTTAACAATTTTATAGAATGACAACCGGAACACACCTCGTTGTATACTTGATAACCTCTTTTTAAAGAAGCTCGGTCAAAGGTTCCGAATAAACCTTCGAAACTCCATTTATTTTTAAGTAAATCTAAAGCTTCTGCTGCCATACTATTATTGGCAGAAACAATAATTATCGAATAAATAAATAAAATTTTTATAATAATTTTTAATTTTTTTAACACAAAATTATCACCTGTAATTAGTTGTTTTTGTATCATTGCTCAGTACAGGATCAGAAATACTTATAGGAAGTGGTGTGGTTTTTTCTTTAAATCCTAATATTGGCATTACCAAAATAAAGTGTGCAAAATAATAAATAGTTGCAGCCCTACCAATAAGTAAATATAGACCCTCTGGAGGTTTGGCACCCATATAACCAAGA
>Ga0187827_10005983_pt1 | contig 14158 bp, 10 predicted proteins | sample ETNtaG_39_FD_167969 | JGI IMG/M metagenome (GOLD analysis project Ga0187827, IMG submission 167969) | Marine microbial and viral communities from oxygen minimum zone, Eastern Pacific Ocean - ETNP2014_SV_150_PacBio MetaG (Illumina Assembly) | ecosystem: Environmental > Aquatic > Marine > Hypoxic... | reverse complement strand
AAAGTCAAACATCAACGCACACAAGACGGCATCTTTGTCGAAGAAGAAACCTGGGAACAAATCCTCGAATGGAGCCGTAAATTAGGTGTTGATTTACAGTCCGGAAACTAATGGTCTCATTTAAGAGTTCTTCATTCGGCACTCCTTGTCATTCCCGAGTGTTTTTGTCGGGAATCCATTTTACCGGATAGATTCCCGATAGAACCATTCGGGAATGACACTAAAAAGCATTATCTTAAATCCTGAAGGAAAGTTCATACCACCAACAAAACCCAAAGGAGTTTATCGTGAAACCCAACAAAATTCGTGAAAAACTGGATGCTGGAGAACCCACCATTGGCACGCGTATTCATTCATCCTGGCCAGCCATCATCGAAGCCATCGGACACACGGGCCTCTACGACTACGTGGAATACGTCGCAGAATACGGCACATTTGATCTCAATGACTTCGACAACATGTGCCGCGCAGCTGAATTATACGACATGGGCATGATGTTCAAAATTGACCGCAGCCATCAGCACTTCCTCTCACAAAGAGCCATCGGCTCAGGATTTAGCAGCATCTTATTCACCGACTGCCGCACAGCCGAAGACGCCGCCGAATGCGTGCGCATCACCAAGCCCGACACGCCCGAAGACAAAGGTCTCTACAGCGTCTACACACGCCGCAACACTTACATGGGTTACGGCGGTGGCACCGACTACGTAGAAGCCATGAGAAACACCGTTGTCAATCTTATGATAGAAAAGAAAGAAGCCGTCGAAAATTTAGAAGAAATCCTCTCCGTACCAGGCGTCGACATGATCCAATGGGGTCCGTCAGATTATTCGATGAGCGTCGGCAAAGCTGGTCAGCGCAACGATCCGTTCATTCTGGAATCCAAAGAGAAAGTCTTCAAAACAGCCCTCAGCATGGGCGTCCACCCGCGCGCAGAAATCATGTCTCCAGACGATGCAAAAGAATATCTCGACATGGGTGTCCGCCATTTCAACATGGGCGTAGACATCTCAATCCTCCATTCGTGGTGGAGAGGGAACGGAGAGGAATTGCGGAAGACAGTAGAAGGAGCATAGAAAGGACAAATAGGCGCACAGGCAAAGCCTACAACGAGCGAAGCGAGTAATAGACGGATAGACGAGTCCCGACCTCCCCCCAAAGTCAGCGTGAGCATCGATTATTCGCTGCGCTGTAGGCTTCGCCTGTGCGTTTATTCGTCTATCCGCACATTTTTACGAAAGCCAAAAAATGAAAATAAAATCCGTCGAAGTCGTCAGCATCCAACGCCCAGGCACACAAACCGCCTCTTCCGGCTCTGGCACCACCCTATCGGCCTCAACAGCTCCCGCACCCAAAACAAAGGGATCTCGAAAGGCATGGCCCACGCAAATAGAAGTGGCCAACCCCATGTCTAAATTCCCGCGTTTTAAAAAGCGTCGCCAGCTCTACGGTGCCAAACAGTGGCCCCGATTTGCCGTCAAAGTCACTGCTGAAAACGGCACCTGGGGCATTGGTACTTCAGCCGGACGCCCAGCAGCAGCAGTCGTAGAAGACGCCTTTGCGCACATACTGGAAGGCGAAGAATGTCTGGCAACCGAAAAGCTCTGGGACATGATGTTCCGCGTATCAAAATCCTTTGGCACCGTCGGCATTGCATCGTTAGCCATCAGCGCCGTTGATCTGGCTCTATGGGATTTGGCAGGCAAGTTGCAAAACAAACCCGTCTACGAACTCTTAGGCGGCCCAGCACGTGATCGCCTCTTTGTCTACGCCACCGGAGACGATGTTGATTGGTACAAAGAGTTGGGATTTCGCGGTTTTAAACTGCCCTGCCAATACGGCCCCGTAGATGGATTGTGGGGCTTACAAGAAAACGAGAACCGCATAGCCGAAGTGCGAAAATTGATCGGTGACGATTGCGAACTCATGCTCGATTGTTACATGGCTTTTGACGTCGAATACACAGCTCGTTTAGCCCATCATCTACGCCCCTACGGTCTGCGTTGGATGGAAGAATGCCTGATCCCCGAAGATATCGGCGGCCATATCGAACTCAAAAAACGTCTGCCCTGGATGGCCCTTGCCAGCGGTGAACACTTTTACACGCCCTATCCCTACCAAATCATGATCGAAAACCGTTGCCTCGACATCATCCAACCCGACATCCAATGGGTAGGTGGTATGACCGCTTGTGTCAAAATTTGCAACATGGCCGCCTCCGCAGGTTTAGAAGTCTGCCTGCACGGCGGTGGGCGTGATCCCTACGGTCAACACTTGAGCTGGGCAATGCCCAACATCCCCTGGTGTGAGTATTACATCGGCTCCGATCCAGGCATCCCACTCGAAGAAGTCGCACAACCCGGAACCCAGGTACCTCGCGACAGTTATCTGGAATTTAAACCAACAGGTCCAGGATTTGATCTGGGCATTGAAGAAGACTGGTTGGTGCCGTTTCAATTTTAAAAGATATAACAGCGCAATCTGAGTGGTCTTTCAAATAAGTTCGTGAACATCTTTTTTCTCTGTCATTCCCGAGTGCCTTTATCGGGAATCTATTCTTTAGAGGCTGGATGACTCGCTACGTTCGTTGTAAGCTTCGCTTGAGCCCGATAGAGCCATTCGGGAAAGACAGGCTAAAGGATCGCAACAGATTTCGAGAAAACATAGATAGTCCACAATACATACCTATCCTGAAGGTAAAAGATCGCCATGATCACCAACACGCAGTATGTATCTACAAAAATTAGAAGCGTCTTATATTTTGTCTTGATAGCCGTTACTTTCATGCCATCAATGGTCGCCGCTACCGATCAAATTAAAATCGGTGCAGAAGCGCGTGTGCCCGACAATCCCAGAAGTCACTACAGTCGATACGTCAACTGGCGCCCTGCCGATGGCGAAACAGTACATCTCAATCCCCCTCGCATAAGCTGGCCCTATGTTCCCAACGGAAATCTAAATTGGTACAGCGCAGCTCATAACTTCACATTGCAAATCTCTTCAGAAACCAGCTTCTCCAATCCACATGTCAATGTGACCTGTTCTTACAACTTTTACAACACCCTTCCCGAATTAAAAGGATCGGACACATGGTATTGGCGCGTGGGTTACGATGTAGAAAGCGATTCAGAAAGATGGTCACCCGTGCGGTCCTTCACAATTGCAAATGACGCAACTGTGTGGGATCGGTCCAGCCTGGCAAAAGATCCCCTCCAAGGGATGGGGCATCCACGCATTCTATTTAACAAAGAAAATCTACCCACCGTCCAGAAGCTTGCGCAAACCCACCCGGGATCACAAGCTGCCCTTGAAAAGTTAAAAAGCGATGCCGATGAAATCCTTCAAAAACCCTGGTGGAACAACCTCCCAAAAACGGACCGCAGTTCAGAACCCGAACAAGAATTCTACAAGATAGCCGGGGATCTCGTCACTGTCTGCTTTGTCTATCGCATGACGGGCGACCCCAAATACGCAGACGTGAAAGAACACGCACTCACTTGGGCGAGTTATCCACCCGGAGGCAGAGCATCACCCGAAGGCCTCGGTGGAGACGGAAACGAAGATGCCACACAGGGGAACGAATTCCTCGCACTACTCTTTGATTGGCTCTACACAGACCTCACAGAAAAACAACGCGCCGTCATGATCCATTCCCTCGAATGGCGAATTGATCACTGGATGAATACGTTTACCTGGCACGCTCGCAACCGCAAAGACATAGACGATTCCGAAATTCACTACAGTTCCTTAGGCGGTCACATCAGCAGCCACCAGTACGAAGGCAGCATGGACACTGCAGTCTGTGCACTGGCTCTCTACGAACACAGCCCCGTTGCCCGCCAGTGGTATGACCTCATTCTGAACTACATGATCGGAATCTCAAGCGGCCACGGCTTCGACCAGGCCTGGAACGAGGGTCCGGGGTACGGCTCTTCAAAATTCAAATGGTTCATGAACGCCTCAATCTACTACGACACCGCATTGCCGACCGCAAACCTGGGCAAAAACCCCTTCTACCAGAATATCGGAGACTGGTTCTGTCGTGTCATCCCTGTGGGCCTGAACCACAATGCCTGGGGCAACCAGAACAATGCCTCAAAATGGAACCACCGTGCAAGCATGCGCAAGCTTGCACACTTAACAGGACAAGGGCGATTTCTCCTGAACTGGCAAGAATACGGCGGCACAGATTTCGCGCACTTCCGCCCCTGGATCGAATACGTTCTCCCGGCCTACTACACGGAACCCAAACCAGAACCCGAGGCCGACCCCGTAGCACTCTTTGATACTGACGGTTGGGCAATGGCCGCCAGTGGCCCTCCAAGCCTGCGCTCCACTTACGAACAAGGCGTAGGCATGATCTTCCAGAGCCGACCCCGAGGTGGCTTCAGCCATTCCTTTAACTCAGACAACTCCTTTCAACTCCACGCCTTTGGCCAAATGCTCAATCACGGTGGTGGCAGCTCTGCAAACAGAGATGCCTATGCTTATCACACCATGAGCCACAACACCATTCTCGTAGATGGATTGGGTCAAGCTCAGCCAGGCCGCGGACAGATTCATCCTACTTATGGCCGAATCGCCGCTTTCTCACGCGGACAGAATTATGTCTATGTCGCAGGCGATGCCACCCGGTGCTATCCAGAAGAACCTGGCAATTACAGCCGCTGGAGTCTCCCGCTCCACAAAGTTTACCAGGAACGCGCACTACCTCACCTGAAGCATTTCGTTCGCCACATCCTGTTCGTTCGCAACCGCTACTTCGTCATCTTCGACGACCTATCCAGCTCCAAACCTGCAACCTTCACCTGGCTATACCACATCCGCCCTAACGATCCCATCGCCTTCGATGCCGATTCCTTCCGAATTGACTATAACGTTGGAGACACACAGGTGCGCTTGCAACACATCGCCAATGCCAACAACCTGACACTCGACAACCGGCAAGGAGAAGACGGCTTCACCAACCCATTCACAGGCGAAGATTATCGCGAGTATCGCAGAAGCGACATCCTTTGTGGCCACAACCTGTGGGTTAGCAATCGTGAACCTTCCAAAGAATGGACATTCCTCACAGTTGTCTACCCAACCAGGCCGGGAGAAACAATGCCCAACATCCATCGAATGGATAACGCCACAGTACGTGTGGGAGAAGACATAATATCCTTCGCCCCAGAATCCCCTACAGCAAACGAAGCACACTTCCTGATCGATCCAGAGGCCATGCGATGAGCAAATCCAAAAAACAGAAAAACGTCTTATTCATCATCTGCGATGATCTCAACGACTGGATTCTACATCCAGCCGATCATCCACAGGTGAAAATCCCAAACATTGATCGACTGCGTAAAACAAGCGTCAACTTCACCAACGCCCACGCAGCCGTGCCCGTTTGCGGCCCCTCAAGAAAATGCCTGTTTGCTGGTCTGTATCCCCAAACCATTGATAGCTACGATTTCGCCGCCTGGCAAAAAGTTCCACAGCTCGCAGACTGCACACCTCTACCGCTCCATTTCCGAAACAACGGTTACAACGCCTACGGCGCTGGCAAACTACTACACGAAGGACAGGGCGGCGATTTCTATACCGAATACGGATACGATGTCGACTACGGCCCTCACCCCTATCTCGGAGAAGGCAAGGCACAGTTTACCCCACACCCTCGCCAATACATCCAGTGGGAAGGCCACCTCCCAAAATGGGACATGCACCGCGATTTAAACTACGGTCCACTGTCCGACGTCCCGGAATGGAAACCTGGCGATATCGAAGGCAAACCCGGCGCAAAAGGCTGGTATTACAAAGATGCAACACCCTTCCGATATGTGAACGACGATGATCGCGACAGATTGCCCGATGAAATTTCGGTTGATTGGGCTATCGACATCCTGAAACAGGACCACAACCAACCCTTCTACCTCGCCGTTGGCCTCACCAAACCACACACCCCTCTTTACGTTCCCCAAAAATATTTCGACTTGTTCCCAATAGAAAATGTCGAACTCCCACCGTACTTGGAAAACGACCTCGACGACTGTGCGCCTACGCTGCGCAATCGCTGGGAATGGGGATTCCAAAAATTCAAAGCACTCATTGATTCTGGCGGAAATGAAGCATGGCGAGAATTTGTACAGGCCTATCTTGCCACCGTCACATTCGTAGACGATCAAATAGGCAAACTCCTCGACACACTCGATGCGACCTCCCAAAGCGACAACACCATCGTCATCCTTACAAGCGACAACGGCTACCACGTAGGCGAAAAAGACTGCATTCAAAAATGGCATCTCTGGGATGAATCCACGCGCATACCTATGCTCATCCACGTTCCTGATTGCCCCAAAAATGGGCAAGACTGCGACCATCCCGTCTCACACATCGACCTCTACCCCACACTCATCGACTTTTGCAACCTTCCCCAACACCCACACAGAGACCCGGACAAAACGCTCGACGGCCATTCTCTCAGACCTTTCCTCGAAGACCCAAATACCAACAATTGGACTGGCCCATCCGCTGCCTTAATGGCAATACGAGATGGCCGTGAAACACCCCACTTCACCGTCTGCTCTCATCAATACAGGTACACACTCTGTGCAAATGGCGAAGAAGAATTCTACGACCACTATGCCGATCCACATGAATGGACAAACCTCGCTGAAAACGAGGAATACACAACGATCAAAAACAAACTCCGCGAAGAATTAATGGCCATGCTTCGAGAGAGCAAGATCCCCAAAGGATATCAGTGAGGATACACATGCCTGAAAACTGGCGCAACCACGCAGGAACGCTCTTTGACTTACAAAAACAATCGGCAACCGCCTCAAATGGAATGGTCGTTGCAAACCATCCCTTAGGTGCTGCTGCCGGAGCCGAAATGTTGGCCATGGGTGGCAATGCAATAGATGCCGCAATTGCAACATTGTTCACTCAGGGCGTGGTCGAGCCAATGATGGTCGGCATCTTTGGCGGTGGCTGGATGAACATTCGCCTCTCAGATGGTCGGCATGTCATTGTAGACGATTATCCCACAGCGCCTTCAGCCGCTCTTCCAAACATGTATCGCCCAATATCAGATACCTGGCCAGACTACATGCAAACGGAAGACCAAGAAAATATGGTCGGGCCTTTAGCCGTCGCCATTCCAGGATGTCTCAAGGGATGGTGTGAAGTTGTTGAACAATTTGGAAACCTGAACCTGTTTGATGTTGTGCAACCCGCCATTCGTCATGCAGAAAATGGATTTCCAATGTCTCCTTATCTGATCGAATGCATACGAGGAGCTGCGTCCAACATCCGGCGTTTTCCCGAAACAACACGCATACTCATGCCCAAGGGTGATCTACCAAAAGTTGGCGAACGCCTTGTCCAATCTGATCTGGCAGAAACCCTCCGCACGATTGCTTCCGAAGGTCCAGACGCGCTGTATGGTGGTGCCATTGGCTCTCTCATTGTTGATGCAATTCAAAAAGGCGGTGGCATTTTAAGCCTGAAGGATTTGGAAAATTATCAAACCGTTCGCCGTAATCCAGTCCATGGCACATACCGAAATTACGAAATCATCGGCACACCACCGCCCACAGCAGGTGGCATACACGTTATTGAAATCTTGAATATCATCGAAGGCTACGATGTCACTGAAATGGGTTTTGGATCACCCGACCACGTACACTTATTGGCCGAAGCATTCAAAATCGCCTTTGCCGACCGAAACGCCTCAACCGGAGATCCAGATTTTATAGACGTGCCCGTAGACCGGATCATCTCCAAAGCCTATGCAGAAAAACGGCGGGCAGACATTGACATGAACAAAGCGCAATTTCCCACAGCGGGTGTGCCCACAGGTGAGTCTGCGAACACCACCCATGTGACAACAGCCGATTCAGAGGGCAATGTTGTAGCTATGACACAGTCTTTAAACAATACGTTTGGTTCAAAAGTAATTGCGCCAGGCACAGGTGTTGTGTTGAACAATTACATGGCCATATTTGATCCACATCCAGGCACAGCCAACTCTGTTGCACCAGGCAAACGCAGTACAAGCAGCAATGCGCCCACAATCGTACAAAAAAACGGATCTCCTGTGCTGGCTGTAGGCCTTCCCGGCGGGGTTCGAATCTTTACATCCGTACTCCAGGCTCTTGTCAACGCAATCGACTTTGGCATGACACCTCAAGAAATGGTCGAAGCGCCTCGTGTATGGACACAGGGACAAGAGCTACAGATAGAGCAGGGATTCCCCAAAGCGATCTACAATGCCATGTCAAATCGCGGCCACGATGTGCGGGAGGAAGATAAATGGCAAAAACAATCATCTCAGCAGCCGTAGTAGGATCAGGTCCTACAAAAGCTATGAATCCTGCGGTGCCATATACCCCAAAAGATATTGCAGACGCCGCAATAGAATGTCACAAAGCAGGCGCGGCAATCACACACATCCATGTGCGCGACCCTGAAACAGGCATCGTATGTTCAAGGCTCGAACTCTTCAAAGAAGTCTACGACCGAATTCGAGACGCCTGCGACATCGTCATCAACCTGACCACAAGCGGCGGCAATATTAAAGGCGACAACATCATCGAAGAACGCCTTGAACCTGTCACTCTAAAACCCGAAATCTGTTCCTTGGATATTGGTTCAGTAAATTTCGCTCAACGTGTATTTATGAATCCCCCCGAATGGGGCATCGCAGCAGCAGAACGCATGCGTGAAAACAAAGTCAAACCCGAAATCGAAGTCTTTGACGCTGGCCACATCCGCCAGGCCCGAAAAATGTTGGACGATGGATTGTTTGAAGACCCACCCTATTTCCAATTGTGCATGGGCCCAGGATGGGGCATAGAAGCAACACCCGACAACCTCATCTTTATGAAAAACCTCTTACCACCCAATGTACAATGGTCCGCTCTGGGCGTAGGCAGAGCACAATTGCCTACCATTACCCTGGCCTGCATCCTGGGTGGTCACATGCGCGTGGGTTTTGAAGACAACATCTTCATGCGAAGAGGTGTACTGCTCGACAGCAATGCACAAATGGTCGATCACGCGGCAAGTATCGTAGAAAAACTCCAGGGCGAAATCGCCACCCCAAACGATGCCCGTGAAATGCTTGGCCTTACATATCCAGAATAAACGAACATTTGAACACCTTGCACTCTGTACTTAATAAAACGATCAAGGGTATATACATTTTATGGGAAACAAAACTGTCGATATTCTAACCGGAACATCCGAAACCACCGTAGACTGGCGAATGCTCAACATGAACTCTGAACTGGTTACATCCAGTTTGACCAACACGTTGGGCCCTGGTTATAGCGTCATCCGCAATCATTGGAAATTCAATGCCCGTGAAGGCGACGGCACCGTACCCCTCAATCACATCTTGAAATTTCAAACCTTCGGAGAACCCTGTCCACTTGGAACCAAACTGCGGCAAGACTCCCAGGTCCGGCTGGTCACAACAAGAAATAACGACGGCACCCTCAAACGGGGTCATCTCGTCTTGACTGGCGAATTGTACAAAAAAGACGAGGATACCAAACGCATCGGTCGCTCAGAATTCTGGCTTGCCCTCACCCGGCCATATGGCCCTGCCGGTAAACGCACCCCAGATGATGTACCGGAAGGCATAAAAATTATGAAAGAACACGAACCAACCGAAGACGACCTGGGCAGTCGCGATATTGAGGACTATCGAGTCAATGGCGAAACACGGATACAAGAAACGCAAACCGTGGTCTTTCACATGGACCAATCAGATCAATATCGGCATATCAATACCAACAAATACATGGATCGAGCATTAGACCTCTTAGGGCTTCAATGCCACAAAGCTGGAGGCGATGTAGGCCGTTTGCGCTTCCATGAAATCACAATCTATTTCCGCAAACCCTTTGTGCCCGGAGACGTAGCCGAAGTCGATTCAGATTTTGTCCTGCACAAAGACAGCTTCCACGGCGCTGTCCGTTTCTACCACAGCAATAACGGCACCCGCAGCGATCGCATATCTATGGCCATGGAAACACGCGGCCCTCTGGTCACTTGATCAAAATTTGCCTATAATTTGCCTATACCAATCATGCGAATTCTAAACGAAGGAGTCTGCGACTATGGCAAAAAACAAATGCCAGGTTCGCAACCTGCTCAACCAACTCAATTCAGAAATCCAACCTGACGAATCACGCATCGGCATCGTATTAGCCGCAGGGCACGGCGCGCGAATTCGGTCAGAAAATTCCAAAATGCTACACGAAATTTGGGGTCGCCCTGCAGCTCTGCGTGTAGCCAATGCTGTTCAACAAGGCCTCGAAAGCCCCAATCAGGTCATTGTCGTAGGCATCAAAGGTGCGGACGTCGCTCAATCCATAGGTTCCCAACAAGGCCGTCTCTTCGCCTATCAAGAAAATCCCGTACTCGGTCTACCCGCAGGTACCGGAGATGCAGTTCGCGTGGGTCTGCAAGCTTTTCCACCCACCAAAAAAGAGCGCGACATCTACATCTTTGTCGGCGACATGGGACTCTTAGGTCAGGAAGTCGTCACACAATTTCGCCAAAGCTTTGAAACCACCGCTTGTGACATGATGATGCTTACCGGCATCTACAGTGGCCCAACCGAAACCAATACTTATGGTCGCATCGTACGCGTTCCCGACACAGACATCGATGGCAATTCATCAGGCCAAGACCAGGGCAAGGTCATCGAAATTAAAGAACACAAAGATGTTCTGAGCCTCGATCCAGAAATCCCTTATAAAGCTACTTACAATGATCGCACCTACACGTTTACGCGACAAGAATTGTTAGAAACAGGTGAAATCAACACCGGCGTCCTGGCCTTTAAAGAACACACGCTTCGCACCTACATTCAAAAACTCGACACCAACAATGCTCAGGGCGAATTGATGCTCACCGACCTCGTGCACCTCTTCAACCAGAATGGGCTGGACGTAAGAGCGGAAGTTGCAAAAAGCGAAGAAGAAATTCTCGCCTTCAATGTCAAAAGCGTCTGGCGTCAAATGGAAGCCATCGCACGCCATTGGGCATACGAGCGACTCATGGACACGATCACCATCGTCGACGAAGAAGATTTCTTCATAGCCGACGAGGTCATCGACCAGATCCTCGACCTCGACAAAAACCACGGCCCCCTCGACATTGTCATAGGCAAAGGTGCATATCTGGGGCCCCAGGTTCATCTCAACCGTAGAGTTTACATCGGCGACCGCAGCCACTTAATCGGTCATATCGTTTTAGGCGAAGGCGTACAAATCGGCGTTAGCGTTCAACTCAGCACCTATCCAGAACAAACCCTGATTCTCGGTGACGGCGCCGAAATACTGAGCCACAACATCATCAAAGGCAATTTACAAATCGGCGCTCAAAGTCGCATTGAATCGGGCGTCATCATGACCGGCAGCGACGAACACCCCATGCGCATAGGTGAACGCGTAACAGTCAAAGGCACCAGCTATCTCTACGGCTGCCACATAGATGACGACCTGCTCATTGAACACTCCGTGATCAAATGCAAACGCGTTGAGCAAGTCCACCGACGCGATGGTTCCATCCAACCTATCCGCTACGTCTTACCCCAACCCGAAGGATTAGATTCGATTTCGGATCCGACGTCCACGAATTGACCCTTGAAGCATCTCTCTCCGGCAACCGCGACCTTGCCGTTCAAGCCATGAGCCTTGACCCTTTAAGTGCCAGTGCTGATTTCAGCGAAATTGGTAAAATGACAGATGAACTCTTGATGGCGAATCGCGAGTGGTTGCCCAAATTTTTTCGATGAAAGAACATCGCCCCTCATTGGTCTTTCAAATAAGTATGTTGACGCCTTTGTTGTCATTCCCGAATGATTCTATCGGGAATCCATTGTTTAGAGGCTGGATGACTCGCTACGCTCGTTGTAGGCTTCGCCTGGGTCCGATAAGAGCACTCGGAAATGACAGGCATAAGTTATGCCAATACCACTCGATTAAAGCACGGAGAATGATATATGCCAAACAAAACCATTCGTTATCTCGACGATGGAACTATCGAACTGCTCACAAAGGAAGTCACAGATCCCGGCTCCGGCGAAGTTCAGGTTGAAGGCGGTGCTTGTGGAATCTGCTCCTGGGATATCGTCACAGCCAAATTGGGCAACCAGATGCATCCTATGGCCCCGCCAGGACACGAAGGTGTTGGTTATATCACCAAAGTAGGCCCCGACGTCACCGGTTTCAAAGAAGGCGACCGAGTCGCAGGCGGAGGTTTTGCCAACATCCGAAACCTATCTATCCAACGCATTCACAAAATCCCCGAATCCGATCTCCCAGACGAATACTGGATCGTCGAACCCGTCTCCTGCGCCATAACCGGAATCGACCACTGCCAAATCCAACCCGGCAATCGGATCGCACTCATCGGGTGCGGATTCATGGGCCTCCTGATTCTCCAGGGCCTCCTCCACTATCCGCTCGACAACCTCATCGTCATCGACATCGCCCAAAACCGCCTCGATCTCGCCCAGCAATTCGGCGCAAGTGAAACCTACAACACATCCGAAGTCGATCTCCAGGATCTCACGCGTGAACTCAAAGCTAAAAACATCGACACCGTCGTCGACACTTCCGGCAGCCAGCCCGGTTTAGATCTATCCACCGACATCGTAAAACGAGGCGGTCGCATCAACCTCTTCGGTTGGCTCAAAGGCCAAACCGCTACTTTCGATCCCACAAAATGGCACTTAGGCGGCTTCACAGTCGTCAACTCTGCACCTGCTTCAAAACTCCGAGACACATTTGGCCCTGCCATTCGCCTCATCCACAAAGGCATCATCGACCTCAAACCCCTTGTCACACACACTGCTTCACTCGAAGATTATCCTGCCTTAATGCAAAAAATCGTAGCTGGAGATCCGACTTACATTAAAGGTGTGGTCACTCTGAGGGAGCCTTAGCGACAGAAGAGTCTCATTACCTGAGCGATGAGACTCTTCGCTGCGCTCAGAGTGACAACTTGGATCGCTTAACTGAACCGTATTGCCTGTAATCCCCCTTTGAAAAAGGGGGATGATTGCTTTGAATCGTGAATAAAAAGCTGATTTCAGAATATTGGATTTCAGGAGTTAATCATGAACAAAACTCGAAATTTCGCCATCAATTTCTACCAATGGACGCGACAGCTCCACCTCTACCTGGGCCTCTTCATCTGCCCATTCATCGTTCTCTTTGCAGTCAGCACCATCTACCTCAATCACGTCTGGCGGCCAGTTCCAAGCGGAGATAAAACCACTCATCCAATCCAAATTCCCGAAGGCGTTGAGAAGATGGCGTTGGTCAAAAACGTCATGCAACAACTGAACCTCACAGGCGAAGTGATTGGACGCGGAAATGTGCGCAACAACAAAACAACCTTCCGCGTAACAAGACCTGGACAGGCAAAAGTTGTTACAGTAGATCTTGCCAACCAAACAGCACAAATTAACGAACGAAACACTGGATTTCTCGGTGCCCTATTATACCTGCACCTCAATCCTGGCCCTCACAAATTGCCCAACTGGTTCTTCTCCAAACTCTGGGGAATAATTGCGGACACCACAGTCTACCTAACATTCTTTCTTTCAATCAGCGGCATCTACATGTGGGCAGTCATCAAAGCTGAAAAAAAAATAGGTCTCATCATGCTCGGAGCAGGTTGTCTCTCATTTGTCGGCATTATGTACGCTCTTCTCGCGTAAATCAACCAACCTGGAAAATACCATGACAGATCAAAGCTTAAATGCCATCACAAAATGGAATCGAAAAATCCACATATATTTGGGCCTCTACATGCTCTTGTTTTTATGGATCTTCTCCATATCAGGCCTCTTCTTGAACCATCCCGACTGGTTTAAACATCAACCAGACCGTTCCCCCACAGAACAAACCGTTCAAATGCCAGAAGCAGGCTCAAAAACCGAAAAAGCCAGAGCGCTGATGCAGCAACTCAATCTCACAGGTGAAATTTTATTCCAAAGGCAACAAAAACCGGGCCGATTTATTTTTGTTGCCATGCGACCCCACAAAAGAGTCTTTGTAAACGTGGACCTGCAAACCAACGTTGCAAAACTCAACACCGTCAAAGCGCAATTCACTGCAACCCTCGGCATCCTCCATACATTCTC
>Ga0187827_10005979_pt1 | contig 14163 bp, 12 predicted proteins | sample ETNtaG_39_FD_167969 | JGI IMG/M metagenome (GOLD analysis project Ga0187827, IMG submission 167969) | Marine microbial and viral communities from oxygen minimum zone, Eastern Pacific Ocean - ETNP2014_SV_150_PacBio MetaG (Illumina Assembly) | ecosystem: Environmental > Aquatic > Marine > Hypoxic... | reverse complement strand
TGGCACCAAATGTCAGGCAGGCATGTTTAACTTCGGCCGTCATTTGCTCAACCGATTCAATTTCCATTTTCTCCGGATTGGGCGAGCAAAACTCTTCAATATAATCGAGAAAGCCATCGGTCCGGTCAGCATGAAGATTACGCTGAATAATAAGATTTGTTGCCATCCAACCGGCGTTTTTTAGGGCAAAATCGCGGGCTTGATACCCTTCGCTTTTCTTGACGCCAATGCCAGGCCTGAACATACCCTTGAACCAATCGAGAACTTTTTCCGATCTGATCCGGGAATCCCATTGGCCGCGGGTGTAAATATCGTTGGCTTGGTTAAAGCGTTCAAAATTTTCGAGAATTTCAATGCCGCAAAATTCATCGTCATCACGATGCAATTCTCCGATATCGCTGTATGGTCCTTCGCTGCTTGGTTGATTTTCCTGCGTTAGCCGGACAGGTTCGTTACTCGGATACTGGTTCAAGTCCGTTCTCCATTAGTTAACTCTTTGGTCAAAAAATTCGTGAAACTCGTCACTGGCATTACTTTGCGGGTAGGATTCATTAGGCACTGGTAATTCCAAGAACTTGCACAGCGACTCCCAACCGTCGCCCAAGTTGTATTCCAGCAGGCGCTCCGGCGGAAACGCCGCGCGGACTTCGGCATTGTGTTTTTCATAGAGAGCGATGGTGTAGTCGCGGTCTTCGAGACGGTTGTGAAAAACACCTTCACTGATCATCTTGAGGCCAATCGACTCCGGATCAGATAATTTTTTAACAACTTTCAATATGGTATTCGCAGTACTTTCGTACCAGCTGTCAGCGTCCCGGAGAGTGAGCAGGATTTTAGCGTTCGGATAATAGTCAGCGAGCTGGCGCCAGTAATAAGCAGTCGGCCAATCGACACCGGAGTTATACTCGGCATATGCTACATCCCAGTTTGGCAGTTTGCCTTGTTGTTCATCCTGCAGGACTTTGCGCCAATAAGCTTCTTGCTTTGGGTCCGCCAAGAGGACTTTCATATGCTGACACGGACCGAGCCCAAGAGTTTCGAGGGCAGTCTTCATCGACTCTGTTCCGGTGCGGCCGAAACCGGCACCAATCACTGCTAGACCCATACTCACCATCTCCCTCGTTAAAATGTATTTTTTACCAGCAGCAATTATACATAATTTTTGCCGCATCAAAAGCCATCCTCAATTACCTTTGGCAGTTAATTATCATTCTAACCAAATTGCCGGCATTAATAGCTTCAATGTTAATTTGACAATCCTGTATACAAAATAAGCGCTGGAAATTTATTTTCTGCATACCCTTATATAATTGGTTATATTACAGCTGTGAAATTTCAGGTGCTTGGGAAATTTGGGTTTTGTTTACATGACCTGCGATTACTTGATTGATACCGATATTAACTGCGTTTTTGTCAGCCATTTCAAAAACGAAGCTAAAAACAGGAAAAATCTGGAATTTTTTTAACAAATGGCTGCCAATTCTCTTGGGTGGTTGGCAGTGCGAAAGATTTTGGCTTTGCACACCGTTGGTCAGTTTCTTCACAATTTGGCTCTCACGTCGAAAGGAAGCCTTTCTGGGAAATGAGTTGGGCGGTGGCTTGGTTTGGGTTACCTGAAGAATATCTAGTCGAATATCCGAATTTAGAAAAAGTTTGCAGTTGAGCTCTCTTATTCCGCTGCCGCCAGAACCGGTTTCAGCGAATAGCCGTATTTTTTATCAAGCTCTAGGTTACGGACAATATCTAAGCCAACCTGCAGGGCCTGAGGGTACAAGGGCCGCAGTGGACGCCTGAGGGCACCGGCCGGCATGCCGATAGCTTGCATCAGGGATTTTACCGCCACCGGATTAGTCTCTGAATAGGCGAAATGCAGCATCGGTAAGTTTTTAAGCCAAGTCTCGCGGCAGTTAAAAGCATCACCGTCATCTCGCCAGGGTTTGGAAATAACGGCCATTTCCTGCGGGATAATATTGCCTGTCATATTTGCCGTGCCATGTCCGCCGAGGGCCATTAACGGCACCACCAGGCCGAGGTTGGGGGAACAGCAACACATCAGCGACAGATCCGGCTTGGCTGCGCACAGTTGAGCGACCTGGCCGACCCGGGTCGTCGATTCCTTATTGACGACGATGTTGGGATGTTCAGCAAGACGGACGATATCAGCCGTCGTCAGATCGGTTTTCACTCGCGGCGGGTTGTTGTAAATGCCAATCGGAATATCGCTGGCATCGGCGATTTCCAGAAAATACTGCACGATATCTTCGTTGGAGGCGCAGATATAGGCCGGGGCAGCGATAATGGCACCGTCGGCACCTTCCTTGGCGGCATGGGCTACATAATCAATAGTTGCTTGGGTATGCGGGCCGGTGCAGCCGTAATAAAAAAGCATCTTACCGGTTTTGTGTTTTAGAGTTTTTGACACGATTTGGTGACGTTCCTCAGGGCTTAGCATAGAGACCTCGCCAGTTGAGCCCATAATCAGAACTGCGCTGGTGCTGTTATTCTCATGAAAATCCAACAGCGTCCGGAAGCCCTCAAAATCAATCGATCCGTCTTTGTTAAACGGCGTGATCAAGGCAACAAATGATCCTTCAATACGTTCTTTTGACATCGTATTTTTCTCCCGTTCTAGAGCCTCAATTTTCGTGACGCAATTAAGCGCATAATGTCATTGGTGCCGCCACCAATCAATGGGAAGTAATAATCTCTTAGGCAGCGCTGTTCCGGGTATTCCATTGTCAGGCCCGTGGTGGCAATCTAGATTGTATTGTTCGAAGAATTTTGGGTCGTTAAGAAATTTACTCAATCCAGGCTTCGACCTCAACCAAACAAAGGCTAGGGGCCATCGCTTCAGCTTGCTTAATTTGTGATCGTTCCGGTGTTAATAGATTCAGGCACCCCCCGCGCTCTGGCGCATTCTCAGAATCGTCAACCCGGTCGTAGACTGCCGAGGATTCGTAACCGTGGATCACACCTGGATTAATTCGCTCGGTGAGTTCAGCCGCACAGATTACCGACCCCCGGTCGTTATATATTCGAACCAGATCGTGCCGTCTTATGCCGCGTTCCTCGGCATCCTGAGTATTCAATCTTAGAACCAAGTAATAGTGACCATCTATCAGAACCCGGTGATCCTGGATATCATTGATGAAGCTGTCCTTGCCGTCGCCTTGGGTGTGGAAGCTATAGCGCGGATGAGGCGAAACCAATTGCAACGGGAATTTGTCGAAATTAGAGCTTCCAGGCCCTTCCCTAGGCGCAGCATATTTGAGGATAGGCGGCCTTTCCAGATCATCTGAATCAAACACCTTAAGAGAGTTGCATTCGAACTCAAATTTTCCTGATGGTGTTTGTAAACCGTGCAGAAATTCTTCGTTATATTCCGACGGCGAAGGGTAAGGTTCAGGCACATCTTTCTTGCGGCCTTCGTAGAACCAATTGAAAGCCACTGGCGGACGTTCCGTAGGCGGCGGCGCGGCGATGACGGCATAACCTTTCTGACGGAACTTTCTCCATGAAGTTATTGTCGGCAAGTCAGACGCGTCAAACATCCGTTTAGCCCAGTCTAGCTCGCTCATGCCTTCCGAAAAATAAGCGCTGAGGCCGAGCCGCTTTGAAATTTCTACAAAAATGTCAAAATCCGACTTCGACTCGCCAAGCGGTTCGATGCATTTATGTTGCAGCGTGATAACCCGATGGTTAACTTGTGTTTGTCCGTGGTGGCCGTAGCCGCCGAAACCACTCCACTCGCTAATATCCCAGCGTTCGAAACTGGTGCAGGCTGGCAGAATAACATCAGCGAATTTAGCTTCACCCTCCATCCAGATCGACTGGTTGACAACAAATTCAAGATTGGGTGAGCGGTACATGTCAATGTAACGGTTGGCGTTGGGCATAGTGCTCAAGTTTGATCCGCCGTATTTATAAAGCATTTTGATCGGTGAATGGGCGGGCGCCGGATACTTGATTTTAGCGAACTGGCCCTCTAGCGAAAGGCCATCCCGAGGGTAACCCTCGACCTTTCCGTTTAAGATCGCTTCCGGCAATTGGACTCGCGGAATCTTCTGCAATGACGTGTTGGCGGTCGGCAGTTGCGGCATACGCTGGTAGAGTTGGATCGCCAGCGCCGTGTTCTGCAAGTCACCTGATATGCCGCCGTCGCCGTAACCTGGGAACCAGAAGGAAAGATCAAGCGGAGTTCCCCACTGTAGATTACCCATGTTGACACCTGGCTTGCCGAACCCTTGCATGGCAAGCAGGCAAACCATGGCGCGCGCCCAACGAATACCATTGGCGTTTCGGCAGGCGCCGCCCCAGCCCATTCCCAAACCACCGGCTCCGAGGTAGGTCTTCTTGGAGCCCCATTCCCGGGCCAGGGCCCGCACCACATGGGCGCTGATTCCGGTTTCCGCCTCTTGCCACTCGGGCGTTTTAGGAACGTCGTCTTCCAGACCTAAAATATAATCCTTCCAGACGTCAAACCCGACGGTTCGATTAGCAACAAAATCCTTGTCGTAAAAATCCTCCGTGATCCAAACATAGGCGATAGCCAGTGCTAGCGCTGCATCGGTCCCTGGTTTTGGCGCCAGCCATTTACCGCCGAGAAAAGCAGCCGTGTGATTGAAATAGGGATCAATATGAACGACTTTGACACCGAGCCTTTTCAACCACCCACGGCGGATCGTACCTTCCTGTCCGCCGTATACACCGGATGTGGATTCGGGGTCGCTTGACCAAAATACTACCATATATGCATTGACGAGCAAGTCCTCCACGGTGCTGTAGCCTTCGCTAAGGCCAAGTCGCATAGAATTTCCCCAATGGTGCATGGCTCCCCAGAACCACCCCTCCCAACTGTCCGGGTTGTGGACGATCTTGGTGTGGCCGACTAAATTGGCGAAGCGGACTAGGGCACTGAATAAATAACCGATGTTTCCCCAGCTATGGTGCGAACCATGGTTAAAAGTGATCGCGCCACGACCGTGCTCGGTATTCATCCGCTTGATCTCGTCACCGACGATGTCAGCGGCCTCATCCCAAGTGATCCGTTCATATCCTGATTTGCCCCGGTTCTCAGGATGACGGTCGCCCTTGGGATCAAAATCGACCCGCTTCATTGGATAAAGCAATCGATCAGCTGAGTAGATCATAGATTTCCAGTTCTGCCCGTGGGGGCTCATGGTCGTCTTGCGTGGCGGCGTAAGGCGCTGGCCTCTTGCCTCGATAGTCCATGGTGCGGGATCTTGCTCGTCGAAGTCGATTGGCGTAATGCGCAGGATTTTGTCATCCTTAACGTAGACGAAACAAGGCCCACCGTTGGTCATGCTGGTATAGCGGATAACGCCGCCTCCGAGATCGGTGCCAAACTTCCAGCTAGCGCGTTGTGCAATCATCAGAGTCTGCACAAACCAAAAGGTTAGCTCATCCGGGCCTTCCAGTGTCAGGTCGAAATTTTTTTGGGCGCTGGTTTGCTCCAGCCAGTTAACCGGCGGCGTAAGTAGACGGGCGCCGATGTCAGCATTGTGAAAGGAAAGGACTACGGCGGCGTCGGCGTGGAAACCATTTTTTGAGAGGACTTTGCCATTGCCGAATGTAAACCACCGGCCAGACTTGCCATCTTTGGTCCGGATCTGGGCAGTGAAGGATTTTTCCGTTAAACGCTTTTTGAATTCTGGATATATTCGCGCGGCAAAACGGAGTAGTATCAACAGCCCAAACAAAACGACTGGAAATCTCATTCCACTCACTTTTTATGGGACAGCTGAATTCGTAACGGATATGCCCCACCCCTCTCTAGCTTTCGCAATATAGCAAAACAGCTTACGTTAGACCGGATGATCTCGGTGATCATATCCACTTGTATCACCGCCAAGGCCATTTTGGCCACCGCCTAAAGCCCCATTTTCCGGGAAGCAATTAGGCGCATAATGTCACTGGTGCCGCCGCCAATCACAGGGAAGAACGAATCCCGGAGGTAGCGTTGCGCGGGATACTCCATGGTCAGCCCATAGCCGCCGAAGATATTGAGCGCTTTCTGGCAGATCTCATTGCCACCATCACCAGCGACAATTTTGGCAATCGCTGCCTCTTTGGTGACATCCTCGCCCCGGTCCGCCATGGCGGCGCAGTGGTAGGTGTAGAGATGGGCTTGCTCAAGAGTTGCCAGCATATCAACCAATTTAAACTGCACCGCTTGAAAACTGCCGATGGTTTGGCCGAACTGCTCGCGTTCTTGAGCATATTCCAGGGCAGCAGTGTAGGCTGCTTTGGCGTTGCCGAGTGCAATTGCGGCGGTAATGACTCGATCCACTGTCAGCATCCGGTAGGCGCTTTTAAAATCGCTTTCTTCACCACCCAAACGGCAATCAAGGGGTAGTTTCATATCTTCGAAAAACAGCTCTGCAGTATCTGAGCAATGGGTGGTGAATTTTTCAATTTGGCGGCCGACACGAAAGCCGGGGGTTTTGGTGTCGACCAAAAATAACGCCATGCCCTGAGCGCCCGCCACGCCGTCTACTTTGGCAACCACGGTGATAAAATCGGCATAAACACTGTTTGAGGTGAATATTTTATTGCCATTGATGACCCAGCCGTCATTGGTGCGTTCGGCCCTGGTACGGATGGCTGCGGCATCGGAGCCCGCTTGGGGTTCGGTGATGGCAAAAGCACAAACCATGTCACCTTTCAGTGCTGGCACCAGGTATTTTTGTTTTTGTTCCTCGGTCCCATCCTCGAACAACATATGCGACGCGGCTGAGCCATGCATCGCGACCGTGGCGGCAAAGCCCATTGAGCCTCGTGCCAGTTCCTCGCAGAGTATGGTGTAATAAACATAGCGCTGATCCAATCCGGCACCGCCATATTCCTCGGGGTATTTGATGCCGAGATAGCCCAGTTCACCGAGTTCCTTGAACAGGTCACGGGCAAATTCGCCACTTTCATCCAACTCTTCGGCACGGGGGATCAGCCGTTCATCAACCCAGCGGGAAAGATGTTCTCTAAAAGTTTTTTGGTCGTTGTCAAAGGGATATTCCATTAGCCATTTTCCTTTTTTTCTTTAAGTGCGAGCACAATTTTCTCCGGTGTCACGGGAAGTTTGGTGAACCAAATACCGGTGGCATCATGAATCGCACTGACGATGGAAGGTGGAGTCGAAATGATCGAGCCTTCCGACGCTTCCTTAGCCCCAAAGGGCCCATGCGGATCATCGGTGATGATATCGTGCAATTCGAAATCCGGGTGTTCGGTCGAGAGCGGCATCATGTAATTAACCATGGTCGAGTTCATGGTGCGGCCTTCGCGCATTTTGAAATCCTCATAAAGTGCTTGGCCCAAGCCTTGGGAAGCAGCACCCTGGGTCTGGGCTTCGACATTCACCGGATGCAAGGGCCGGCCGCAATCATGGGCGATGAGAAAATCTTTGACCTTGACCATGCCGGTTTCAATGTCGACATCGACCGCCGACAATTGTGAGGTGAAACTGTAATTGACCCCCGGATTGCCATAACCTTTTTCAAAATCCATTTTTTCCAGACCGTATTCAGAAAAGCCTTTACCCATGATCACCGCGCCAGTTTCTGAATAACAGGCAATCTGAGTGAGTTTTTTGAAAGACATGGATTTATCCGGGTCACCATCGACAAAGACGGTCCGGTCGTTGAACAGGATTTTACCGGCATCAACCTCCCAGATGTTGGCAGCAGCCTCAGCCAGTTGGCGTTTAACCTCTTGAGCCGCTTTTTGCGCTGCTTGACCGGCTAAAATAGTCACCCGGCTGCCATAGCTGCCGTTATCGACCGGGGTCACCGCCGTATCGACCCGCTGGATAGTGACGTCTTCCATCGTCAGGCCGAGTTCTTCGGCGACCAGCTGGACCAACACCGTATCTGATCCCTGGCCGGCGTCACTGGCGCCGGTGAGGTAATTGACCGTGCCGTCTTCACACAGGCGGACAATGGCGGCACAGGATTGGTGGCCCCGCTGACGGGCGCCACCGAGATGAGATGTGCCCGAAATGCCAATACCTCGGACCACCGGACCGTCTTTTTTATTTTGATCTTTATCTTTCCAGGCAGAGGATGAGGATACAATCTCCAAACCTTCTTTGAGGCCGCAAGTGTCGACGGTAATACCGTTAATCGTTTCATGGGGTGCTTCGATGGCATTTTTCATGCGCACCTCGACCGGATCGATGCCCAATTCATCGGCCATTTTCTCCATCTGGATTTCAGCGGCAAAGCGGGTATGGGTGACGCCATGGCCGCGCATGGCAGCGCTCACCGGATGATTGGTAAAGACCCGGTAGGCATCATGTTTATAGTGATCCAGCTTGTAGGGCAGGGTCGTCATAATGCCGGTGAGGTACATCGTCAGCGGCCCGATCGCCGTAAAGGCGCCGCCATCGGCTATTACTTTGGTCTGCACTGCTGTGATAGAGCCGTCCTTTTTCATGCCCATTTTGCAATCGACAATCATGTTGTGACGGCGGCGGCAGGTCGTCAGCACCTCTTCCATGTTGTAAACGAATTTTACCGGCCGTTTGGTTTTCTTGGCCAGCATGACCGCGCAGAAATCACCGGCGGTGGAATCGTTTTTGGTGCCGCCGAACCCGCCCCCGACATAGGGCTGGATAACGCGGACTTTGCTTAAAGGTAACTTGAAGCACGACGCCAGTTGACGATAAATGAAATAGGGGCTCTGTTTGGCGGCATAAATGGTGATGCCTGAAGAATCAATTTGTGCCACAGCAGCCGGTGGCTCCAAAAAGCCGGTCAGGGTGCGGCCGGTCTCGAAGCGATCTTCCCGCACAAAATCAGCCTCGGCGAAACCTTCCTCGACATCGCCGTAATCCATATGAAAGTCCCAGCTGATATTGTTGTCGACATAGTCGTGCACCTGTGGTGCGCCGTCCCGCATCGCTTCTTCGGCGTCAAAGATGCCGGGTAATTCTTCGTAGACAACATTAATGAGTGCGCAGGCTTCCTCGGCGGTTTCTTCATCTTCGGCAGCGACCGCTGCAACTGCTTCAGCAAAATAACGAACCTTTTCGTCAGCCAAAGGCGTTTCATCGCGGGTCGTCGGTCCCCAACCCCAGGACCAGCCGTTGAAATCCTCCGCCGTTACGACCGCTTTGACGCCCGGCATTTCAAGCGCTTTGCTGGCATCAATGCTGATAATTTTGGCGTGGGGGTAAGGGCTCCTCAGAATTTTCATCCATAGCTGACCCGTCAAATTGAAATCACCGGCATATTTGGCATCGCCATTGACCTTTTCGACCGCATCGACCCGGGGTAAACGTTTGCCGATCAAGTTCGGCCAATTATCACCAATTTTTGCAGGTTGATCACTCATGACTGGGTCCCCTTCATGCTCTCAGCGGCGGCTTCAACGGATTCGAATATTTTAGCATACCCCGTACAGCGGCAAAAATTACCAGCCAGCGCATCTTTAATCTCTTCGCGGCTTGGATCGGGATTGGCATCCAATAAATTCTTAGTAGAGAGGATCATACCCGTTGTGCACGCGCCACATTGCATCCCGCTTTCATCAACAAAAGCCTGTTGAATTGGATGCAGGTTGTCACCGTCAACCATACCTTCGACGGTGAGGATTTCCATGCCATCAGCCTCGACTGCCAGGATCAGACAGGCATTAACCAGCTTGCCATCTAAGATCACATTACAGGAGCCGCATTCACCATGGCTGCAGCCTTCGCGGACGCCGTGAAACATTAAATCCTCGCGCAACATATGCAGGAGGGTCCGGTTTGGTGGGATTGAGATTTCTTCGGCCTGTCCATTAACAACGAAATTACAGGTTATTTTTTCCATGGGTTGTCTTCCTTATCCTGCCAACTGAGTGAGGACGCGTTTGACCAGTACTTCGACCATCATGTGGCGGTATTCACTGCCGGCCCGGAAACTGTTTTCGCGTGGTGACGCTTCGCCAGACGCAATCGCCGCAGCGGCCTCAATGTTTTCTGAGACCACATCCAAACCGCATAAAGCTTCTTCGGCATTAGGTGTGCGGATTGGTGTCGGCGCTGCAGCGCCCAAGCCAATACGGACATTATTGAATATTCTTTCAGAGATTTGTGCCCAGACGGCCACGCCAATCCAGGCCAGATCCATGCGGCCCCGGGGCGCCAATTTGAGATATACACTATCACTGTTGTCTATCGGTGGTGGTAATGTGATTTCCTTCACCAGTTCGTTCGGATTTAAAACGGTTTGACCGGGTCCGGAGAAAAAGTCTTCGATTTTGATGGTCCGCTCACCATTTCTGTTGGCACAGACAACTTCGGCTCCTAGTGCCAACAAAGGCGGTGCTGAATCGGCGGATGAAACAGCGTTGCAGATGTTACCGGTAATCGTTGCCCGGTTTTGAATTTGAATGGAGGCGATCTCGCGCGCCCCCTGGGCGAGGGCTGGGTAGTGCTCTTCAATTTCCGGGGATTTGGCGACATCGGCAACAGTTGTCAACGCACCAATACGCAACCCGGATGATTTGTCGAAGTTGATAAAATCGAGCTCGGTGATGCCTTTTAAGTCAATCACCGTTTCCGGCACATTGATTTTTCTTTGCTTGAGTTGATCCATCAGGTCGGTGCCGCCGGCAAAAACCCGGTAACGATTGGGCGTACTATTCTGCAAAAGCTCCAGCACGTCCTCGAAACGCTGCGGTTTCAAATACTCAAACCGCGGCATTCGCCGATAAAAAACAACCATAATTAACGCCTCCCAATGTCTAACTTTTAATCTTTATCTGCCGGTGGTTCTTCCAGCGCCCCATGACAAAATATCAGGGCAAAATGATTGCCGACTTCACTAATCATTTCCGGGCCATCATGGCTAAACCAATAGGGCGTCGAGCTGCGCATACCAATAACCGCGAAAGCGGCAATCGTCGAATTCAAGTCATTCTTACCAACGCCCGCTGCCTGCAGTTCTGCAATCGTTGAACGCATAATCTCGAAACCGCGGCGCCAGCTGGCTCATTTAAGACAAATAAAATAGTGAGTTAAACTATATTTGAACTAGTTAGCTGGGTCAGCCCCCTAATTCATTTTTTTGCCGGGCGCATTGGCGAAAAATACCTGTTTACCATTTAACCGATAGGTATTGATGGTAGCCTGCCCTTCGGCTGAAAGAACCCATTTGATAAAAATCTCAGCCTCCTGGCTTTTGACGTGTTTATGGAGGGCTGGGTTCACTTTGATGATGCCGTATTGATTTTGCAGCAAAGGATCGTTTTCAAATAAAATTTTGAGTGTGGTTTTATTATTGAAGTTTTCCCAAGTTGCCCGGTCGGTAAGTGTATAAGCTTCCATTGAAGAGGCAATATTAAGCGTTGCCCCCATGCCGGCACCAGATTCCTGGTACCAAATAGCTGATTTCGGCTTGGTATTGATTGCCGATTGCCAGATTGCAAGACTTTTTTTGTGGGTGCCGCTGTCGTCGCCTCGGGAGACAAAGACCGCCCGGCTTTGGGCGATTGCTTGATATGCTGCCGCGGCAGTCTTGGTTTTCTTGATTTTTGCCGGATCAACCTGAGGTCCAACAATAATAAAGTCATTATACATGACATTGAGGCGTTTAACTCCAAAACCATCCCGCACAAAGGCAAGTTCAGATTCTTTGTGGTGAACAAACAGTACATCCGCGTCACCCCGGCGGGCGATCCTCAAAGCCTGGCCGGTGCCAACGCCGACGACCCGGATTTGCATTTTGAATTTATTGCTGAATTTGGGCAGTAAATAATCAAACAAGCCAGAATTTACGGTTGAGGTGGTCGACGCCATGACGATAAAACGCTCAATGGACTGTTCTGCGGCAATCAAGGAAGAGGTATGGATGAGGCCGGCTAACACACTCCAAACAGCAATTAATCTGACAGCAATTCTCATTTTTTCAACACATCTCGATGTTTCAGTTCTGCCGGGGTTTTTAGTTCCTTACGGTTCCACCAAAGCAATTCGCCTTTCAAGAAAGCCTGGGCCAGATCATTTTTGGGTCTGTTGAAAAAATCTGCTGCTACGGCGTTTTCCAGCAAGCGGCCACGGTAAAGGAATAGTACATTATCGGCTAAACGCTTGGCCTGTCCCAGGTCATGAGTAGACATGATAATTTTGGTGCCGGATTGCTTAATGCTCGCAATCGTTTCTTCAATGGCGTGGGTGGCAGCCGGGTCAAGATTGGCGGTCGGTTCATCCAGGAACAGCACCTCAGGTTTTAGTGACCAAGCTCGGGCGATGGCGAGGCGTTGTTGTTCACCGGTCGAAAGTGCACGCGCAGGTGACCTGGCCAAGCGAGTGAGTCCGGTGATTTGCAGCATGTCATCAATGATACGATCTCGCTCTGCCTTGGGGGTGCCCCGTGACTTCAGCCCAAAATGAAGATTTGCCGCCACCGAACGTCGCAACATTACCGGCCGTTGAAATACCATAGCCTGATATATGCCGGCTTCGTTGCGTGACGGTCCCCGCCAGAGAATGCTGCCGCTGTTTGGCGTTATAAGGCCATGGCATATCCGAAGGAGCAGGCTTTTCCCGGCTCCGTTTGGTCCCAGTATAATGGTGCTCGAACCGGCGTTAAGAGTGAGGGTCATATCTTTAATTAGGCGCATACCGCCAACCTCAAAGTTAACGTCCTTGAGTTCAAGCGGCAGGATATCGGTGTTGTTTGCTTTATCCATGACGCTTCAACGCTGCCTCATTAATTAAATAGGCAGCCGCGTTTACGCCCAACGCTAAGCACAACAAAATAACACCAAGACCCAAAGCCAGCGCCAGATTACCTTTGCTGGTTTCGAGTGCGATTGTGGTCGTCATAACCCGGGTCACATGATCAATGTTACCGCCAACAATCATGACCGCGCCGACCTCGGCGCTGGCGCGGCCAAAGCCAGCCAGGATCGTTGTCACGAGGTTAAACCGATCATCCCACAATAGCGCGGTTACCGTTTCGCCAGGTCCGGCGCCTAAAGATTTGAACTGATCTTCATATTCATGCCACAGCTGTACCGTCGATTGCCGGGTCAACGCGGCAATAATCGGCATGATCAGTAGTGTTTGGGCAATTATCATCGCGGTCGGCGTGAATAGCAGACCGAGTGTGCCGAGCGGTCCCGAACGCGACAGTATAAGGTAGACAATTAAGCCGACAACCACCGGCGGCAGTCCCATCAGTGCGTTTAAAATAACCACCAAGGTCTTACGCCCCGGAAAGCGGAAGACGGCCAGCGCTGCGCCCAAAGGCAGGCCGATTAGACTGGCGATAAATACCGCGACCAGACTAACTTGCAAAGACAGTCCGACAATCTCCGCCAAACTGCTTTCAAAGTTTAATATAAGCGCTAACGCCGCCGCGAATGCTTCGCTGAAATCAGACATATCTATGCGTTACCCGGGTGTTCAGTGGTTTTTGCTCCGAAAATTTAGGAGCCTTGTCGCCATACTATAGCAACACCATTTCCGTTATCTGATTTATGGCAAATATATTGCGTGGATACAAAATAATTTAAAGATTGGGTGGCGGCTTTTAGTTCATTCCAATCATACGTTTGAGTGTTGCGTCCTTATCCCAGAAATGATGCTTAAAAGCTGCCAGGACATGGATCAGGACAAGGGGGACAATAATCTTAGTCAAGACACCGTGGATATCTTCAAATTGCTCATGAAGTTGGTGATCAAAGCTAACTATATCCGGGAAAGTGAACAGGCCAAAGAACGGTACGTCGCTAAAACCTGCATCAGAGGAGATAAACCCAGAGACCGGTATAGCGACAATTATGATCAGTAGCGCCCAATGCCACAACCGCGATACAATATTCAGAAATGTCGCCGACGAGTTGGCCGCTTGCGGGAAGCCTTGCATGATCCGCCACGCCAAACGAACAAAGACCAAAATCAAAAGCAGCATACCGAGAGATTTGTGCAAATCCATCAATTCGCCTTTTTCGGGACCGCGCGGCATCTCTTCCAATATCTGTCCCATGATAAAGAGACCGATGATCAGCAGTGCCGTCACCCAATGAAACAGGATTGAAGAAAGTCCGAAAGTGTCCGTGGTGTCTTTAAGTTGCATGAAATACCCCTATTAAATTTTGATGACCCTTGTAAGTAACGCTGGTGAACAAAAATTCCGGCGTTGAAAAATTGGAGTG
>Ga0187827_10005974_pt1 | contig 14172 bp, 10 predicted proteins | sample ETNtaG_39_FD_167969 | JGI IMG/M metagenome (GOLD analysis project Ga0187827, IMG submission 167969) | Marine microbial and viral communities from oxygen minimum zone, Eastern Pacific Ocean - ETNP2014_SV_150_PacBio MetaG (Illumina Assembly) | ecosystem: Environmental > Aquatic > Marine > Hypoxic... | reverse complement strand
ATACTGGATCGACGCCTATAGATCACAGGACAACGGCGAGTCGTGGCAGTACCTCAACACTCCAGCACCGAGCACCGCTGGCAACCCCGCAGCGCTTCTCAAGCTCTCCGACGGTCGGCTCTGCGTGATGTATGGCTACAGGTCCGCACCGTTCGGCATTCGCGCCCGAATCAGTAGTGACGATGGTGTGACGTGGACTGGCGAGATACTTCTTAGGACCGACGGTGGCGATTGGGATTTAGGCTATCCAAGGGCGATAGAGCGTCCCGACGGAAACATCGTCGTGGCCTACTACTTCAACGATGATCCCGCAAGCGAGAGATATATTGGTGCTACGATATTTGACCCAGGCAAACCGATGACCCGCTGAGGTTTGATTTACTGAAACCGATCACGTTTTTTTCAAGGAATTGGAGGCGAATGACCCATGTAGAAATATGTCGCGAGCCGGGACGCTATGGCGGTTGGCCTGCGAACAACGGTATATGGTCTTGGGGAGACGAGATTGTCGTCGGTTTCACTTACGGATACATGGTCGCCGATCCGCTCAACTGGAAAGGCCACCCGATAGATCCGGAGCAGAAGAGCGCTACAACTCACGCCCGGAGCACCGATGGAGGACTGACGTGGCAGCTTGAAACACCCTCACTGCCCGCCAAACCTGATGGCGACGGTGTGCCCACAAAACCCGCTGATTTCACACATCCAGACTTCGCGCTCAAGATTCTGTCCAGAGGTGGAGTGGATGCCGGAGCATCGTCTCGCTACTACGTCTCCTATGACCGGTGCCACACATGGGACGGTCCATACCTGATTCCTATGATGGACCAGCTTGGTATCACCTCCAGGACCGACTATCAGGTTCTTGACACCGATAGTGCCATTCTTTTCCTGACGTGCTGCAAATCCGATGGTCTGGAAGGGCGTTCATCCTGCTGCCGCACCGATGACGGAGGAGTTAGCTGGCGGTTTCTCTCCCACATCGGCCCAGAGCCAAAACGTTGGTCCATCATGCCAGCTTCGGTGCTGTTGGGCGGGAATCGGATTCTGGTCGCGCTAAGGCAGCGTGCCAAGTGGGAAAGTTTTCCCGATTTCATCGACTGCTACATTTCAGATGACATGGGCGAGTCTTGGGAATATCTAAGCACACCGGCTCCCGATGTCGGCCACGGCAACCCGCCTGCCATGATCCGCCTACAGGACGGCCGCATCTGCATCACCTACGGCTATCGCGACGAGCCCTATGGGATGCGCGCCAGAGTCAGCGACACAGAGGGGCAGACTTGGGGCGAGGAGATCATCCTAAGGGATGACGGCGGCGGCGTGGATTTAGGTTATCCTCGAGCGGTCCAGCGCGCAGACGGCAAAGTGGTCACCGCCTACTACTTCCACGACGCTCTGGAAGGCGAGCGTTACATCGGCGAGACGATCTTCGAACCATAGGCTGCCCACCAGCGTCCGAGCAGCACCACTCCGCCTCAGCCGGGCAGGCGTTCGAAGGTCCGTAATCTATTTCTTTTGCCTCGATCACCACCTATCATCGGGGTGAGGGACCCGAAACCCACTATAGTTCCGGGAATCTACCACCGTTCCAAATGAGGCAGAGCGAGAAGGGCGGGGAACATGAGCGGTTCTGAGGGGCAACAGGAGCTTGAAGAAAAGTGTTCTGCCGACGCGAAACTGAACCGCACCGTCGCTTATGTGTGGCTCAGCATCGCAACCGCCATCTTGGCAGATACAAAGATATAAGAGTCGCGTTTCTCACAGCGAAATAACATTGTGCCGCGCCTACATCAGGATTGAGGTGTCCCGCTTTTTGCCAGGGGGCACTTCCCGTTCCTGTCGGTACGTTTGTTGACCTCGTTGCGCTGTGTTTCGCGTTAACTGATCGTTCGGGACCTCATCGCAGGACGCCGGTGCTTCACACCCCTCTCCCCTTGCGAGTACATTTAGCGTCGGATCGGCTATAAAACCACACGGTGGGCCAGCTTTGACCAGTCGTGCTACAGAGGAAACATATGAGCGGTTTCGACGGCCTCGCCAAAACCCACTCCCCCGATTGGGAAGGGCTCGTAAGCACAGTCACCCGCCAGGCGGCGCCTGATCGCACCTATCACATCGAACTTTTTCAGGACAAAGAGATACGCGATGCCATCACTGAAAGGTTTGATCTGACCGTCGGTCTGAGCGAATCTGACCCGTGGTTTGAAGAGAAGAAATATATCGCTGTTCAGCGGTTTTGCGGATTTGATTTCGTCACAGCAGGCGTGGCCATGGATATGCCCATCAACTCAACAGCGGTGGATGATACCGCTGGATTGGCGAGGGATGGGGGGCGCTTCTACACCGACGAGCACTCAGGCCCCATCACCAGTTTTGAAGAGTTTGAGAAATACCCGTGGCCCGACCCCCACGCCCAAGAGGCGACCAAGAGGCTTGAGTGGTTCCAGCAAAACCTTCCTGACGACATGTGCATCATCGGCGGCCTCACAGGCCATTTCTGCGAGTATATCACATGGCTCATGGGATACGAGACGCTCTGTTTCGCCCTTCACGACGAACGCGATCTTGTCAGGGCGATCACAGATAAGCTTATCGGGATGTATCGCGTCGATGTGGCTAGGTTGCTGACTTACGACAGAGTCAAAATGATATGGGGCAGCGACGATATGGGCTACAAGACCGGAACGATGATCTCGCCAGATGATTTGAGGGAGTTCGTTTTTCCAGGTCATAGGCAGCTAGCCCAAGCCTCACACGACGCTGGCAGACCCTATCTCCTTCACTGCTGCGGCAATATGTCCGAGGTTATTGACGATCTTGTAGACGATGTGAAAATCGACGGTAAGCACTCCTATGAGGACACAATAGAGGACGTACGAGAGCTCAAGCACGGCTACGGTCAGCGGATGTCCCTATTAGGAGGGATTGACGTCGATTTTCTCTGCACCCGCGACGAGGACGCGATCCGTCGCCGTGTAAGACAGACCCTGGACATCTGTCAGGATGGAGGCGGCTACTGTCTAGGGACAGGTAACACCGTAGCCAACTATGTCCCTCTGGACAACTATCTAGCTATGGTAGATGAAGGCCGACTTTGGGGCGCTAGTTGAAATTGGGCTCCCCCGTCTGAATACACAGGCCTGTTTTTTGCACTCTTCGCCGACACTATATTCTATACTACACCGTCTGCGATCTCAGCACCATTGGGAGCGCGCAATGACACTCAATGACAGGATAGCCGTCCAACAACGCTTTTGGGATGGCGATGGCCCTAGCCTAATGCTCATGCCCGCCGCCCAACCTCCCGAGCAAGAGAGCTACAAGGAGCGTTTTGGCGACCCAGAGAAGATGTGGGGACATGAGATTCGCCGCGCCGAAGCTGTCTCTGACTGGCCCACCGACGGAATACCAACCATAAGGCCCAGTCTGGGCGTCATCTTCATCCCAGCAATCGCCGGGCAGGAGTACCTGCTCAACGAGCATCAGATGCCGTGGCCTGGCAAGCCCATGGACAAAGAGACCATCAGACGCATCCCCGAAATCGATGTGGGAAACTCTGAGCTGATGCAGCGCGCCATGGCTATGTATCAGCTACACGCCGAACGCGGTGACGGTGAGATCGTCGCCTATCACGCCGACACCCAAGGCGTGTTTGATGTCGCCCACCTTCTCTACGGCGACGAGATTTTTTACGACATGGCCGACGGCGACGAATGGGCGTGGATTGAGGAGTTGATGACGATCTGTCTCGACCTCTACGTCAACGTGTCCAACCGGCTCAGAGCGGAACTCGGTCAGCAGGACAGTTCGATGATTCACGGCCACGCCAGACCTCAAGGGGTCTACTTCCCCACATGCGGCGTGCGCTTGAGCGAGGACACCGCCATCCTTATCTCGCCGGAGATGATCGACGAAGTGATCATCCCCTACATTGAACAGTCGATCGCGCCGTTCGGAGCAGGCTTCGTTCACTTCTGCGGCTATCACGAACACCTGTACGAAGCATCCTGCGCATCCAAAACTGTCCACGCCATCGACCTGGGCAACAACGAGATGTATGACACAAGATGGCTGTTCGAACGCGCCGCCGAAACCGACACGGTGCTTTTCACACCCATCGCTAGTTTGGAGGACGAGAAGTGGCCAGACTACGTCAACCGCATCGGCAATCTTGTCAAAGAGACCGGCGTCAGAGCGATAATCAGTCCGGCGGTCTGTCCCACTGAAAAGAGTGAGTGTGAGGAGATGTTGGGTCGCTGGCATGAGTTGACATCGTAGCAGCTAAAATTGGCGGGCCAGCAGATCGGTTCTGTCGACTCGCCGCAAAAAATAACTACAACGCCGGACTATCGGGATACATACACCCATGACACCTCCAGCTTCGGCGGTTGATCTCCACAGCGAATACCCGCTAGCCGACTCCGATATTGAGGAGTTTCGCCAGAAAGGCTTTGTCCACCTTGAAGGCGTCCTCTCGCCTGATGCTATCTCCTCATACAGTGACGACATCACTAGCGTCGTTGAAGAGAACAACCATCTGGCTCTGGTGCCTTTTGACGACCGCGACACCTACGACAAGGCTTTCATCCAGATCACGAACCTTTGGCGGTTGAGTAGTCGGGTGGAGACTTTTGTGTTTTCAAAACGACTCGCCAAGGTCGCTACGGAGTTGCTGGGAGTCTCTGGGGTCCGGATGTACCACGACCAGGCGCTCTACAAAGAGGCTGGCGGCGGTCTGACGCCCTGGCACGCCGATCAGTACTACTGGCCGTTGGTGTCGAACCTAACATGCACAGCTTGGATACCGCTTCAAGACACATCCATCGAGATGGGTCCGCTGGCTTTCTCTGCTGGCAGCCACTCCGTTACCACCGGCCGGGAGCTTGAAATAAGCCACAAGAGCGAGATCACCCTAAAGGAGGCGTTAAGCCAACTGGAAGAAGAAGAACGTCCGTTCAAACTGGGCGACGTCAGCTTTCACTACGGTTGGACATTCCACCACACCGGCCCTAACAGCACCGATATCCCGCGAAACGTAATGACCATCATCTACATGGACGAGCAGATGCGCCTTAAAGCACCAGACAACCCGAATCAGCAGAACGATTGGGACACGTGGTGCCCCGGCGCGAAAGTAGGCGAGTTGATCGACACCCCTATCAACCCGGTGATGTTCCGAAGGTAGACTCACTGGCTGTGCGCGTCTCGGCAGCCCCGATCACGATGTCAGGCGCCTTATTGTCGAGACGTTCCAAGGGCTAGCAGAAGAGTATGACGTGGACGGGATAATGCTCGACTACATCCGCTACCCTGGACCACCGGCGGACGACAACGGCACGACCCTTCTGGGCTATGCCGCTCCCATAGTCGATAGCTTCAAAGAGCTTACAGGTCGCGATCCTTTCTCCATCGCCAACAACGATAGAGAATGGGTCGATCATCGTGCCGGTTTCGTCACGCAGACCATCAGAGAGATTCGCGCCGCTTTGCCCAAAAGGGGTGGGCAGGAGCTAGAGATCAGCGTCTGCACCGGTGGATTGATACACGACGATCTCAACCGTCTCTTTCGCGACTGGCGGACGTGGATAGCTCAAGGGCTGGTGGACACACTGTGTCCGATGCTCTACTTTAAACCGGAGCAGGTTGGCCGTGAAACCCGCGCTATAAGACAGACACTTGAGGGCGAATCCGGCTACAACCTCTACTCGGCGCTGTGCATAAAATACGACCTCCTCAACACCCCGGAACTGTTGCACCAAGGCTATGCTGAAGCGATGGAAGGCGGTGCAGATGGGGTATGTATCTATCGCGCCGACGGTCTCGAAAACGCTAGTCTTTGGGGCGAGATAGAGCAGCTCGGGAAATCCGGGCAGACAGGATGAAACCGAATGGGATCACCGTTAAAAGCAGGCACAACACAGAGTATTATCACCCCTAGGGTGGGCATCGACCTCAGCGGCTTTGGTCGCCGTCCGTCCGAATCAACCGGTGTGCACGAAGATCTGTTCGCCAGAGCGTTGGTGTTGTCAAACGACGATGCAGATATAGCGCTGGTCACAACAGACCTGATAGGTCTCGACCTAGAACTGTGTGAGATTATCACATCGGGCGTGACAGAGCAGATTGGCATCCCGGCAGGGCAGATCATGCTCTCATCCACCCACACCCATTCAGGGCCTGCCGCCCTCAATCTACGTGGGCTGGGCAATCCTGATCCGGTCTACCTACAGGCGATGTGCCAAAAAGTGATAGATGCAGTCGTTGAAGCGTGGCAGACCCGTGAACCAGCCAGACTGGGTTGGGGTCGATGCGCGGCTGAGATGGGGATGAACCGCCGAGAGAAAACAGAAACTGGTACCCACCTGGGCAGAAACCCAGGAGGTGTCGATCTGCCCTATGTCGATGTATTGAGAGTGGACCGCGCAGATGGCGCAATAATGGCGCTCTGGTTCGCGCACGCTGCGCATGCAGTCGTGTTCGGACAGCAGAACACACTTATCTCTTCCGACTGGCCCGGCGCGGCAGTTCGAGTAACCGCAAAGAGGCTCGGCGGCGATCCTGTGCTCATGGTCTCCCAAGGCTGCTGCGGTGACATCAACCCGCCCATCGTCGGAGGCACACCTGACGACGTCGAACGTTTGGGTGCGATTGTCGGCAGGGCAGCCGCCGACGCAGCAGAGAATATATCAACAACCGGTTCGCCTCATCTCGAATCGGTGGTGTCTATAATCGACCTCCCCCAAACCTCGCCGCCATCCCGAAGCGAAGCACAGAAAGAGCTATCTCGTCAACAGGCCGATAGGGACGCGGTGTACGAGAAATCAGAGAGTCGGCTGGACAGGCTTTTCGCCGATGGGCTGGTTGAGTGGGCAGAGGAGGTGGCGGCAGTCGCAGATGACCCTGGGCCCTTTACAACACCGTTCACCGTGCAGACTTTCGCCATTGGAGACGGCGCGGTTGTGGGCCTCTCAGGCGAGGTGTTCGGGGCGTACACTGTGGAGATAGAGGCCCGGTCCGAATTCGAGCAGACCGCCGTCATCGCCTATACCAACGGCTGTGTCGGCTACGTGCCCACAGTAGAGGCATTCGACGAGGGAGGTTACGAAGTCGACAACGCCTTTCGCTACTACGGTACGCTCAACCTCACCAGCGACGCGTGGGAGCTAATAACATCATACGCTACTAGGCAGTTAGAGATGGTGAATAGTTAGGAGTGCGTCGGCAGGACCATATCCTGCCGCCAACTCTGCATGGACATCTCCATCCGCTGCCACCACTCGCCCAGGAAGTGTGTATACACCTCAGTCAAGTAGGTCGTGCGGTCGATCTTGATAGCCTCAGCGACGAGGTCTATCGCCTGTTGAGGGTCATCGAACCCGTAGGCGGCTAGAAGGTCTCCACGCTCCACGAGTAGTTCGCGGATTCTGGGCCACCTCTCTTCAATAATCTCCCACTGCGAGAGGTATGCGGTCTCGTAGACCTGTAGAACCGCATCATCGCCACCCTCCCTCACCTGTTCGGCGATCCCTGCCAAAAGCTTCACAACCGGCGCTTCATCGGGAAGCTGCCCCGGCGGCAGATAGTGGAACAGTTCGGTGTGGTCGGTGGTGTATACGAAGCGACGCTTGAGGGAGACCATGTAGTGTCCTTCCCTCACCAACCAGCCCATCGCATCCCCAAGTGCATTCGAACGGGCACACCCATCCACTAACCAACGCCACTGCTCACGGAAAAACCCAGGGGCTGTAAGATCGGTCAAAGGCGTCCCGCCAGGATCAGCAACCAGCGCCAACGAGTGGCCAGAAGGGGTCTGATGGTGGACTACCGGGGGTATCGGGACCAGACACAGGTGAGCCACCGCGGCGAAAAGCATCTCCGCCTCAGATGCCAGCGTCGTTATCCAAAATTGAACCGATCGCCGCTCCTCTTCACGAACGGTCACGGTTGTCTCCCGCGTGGGGTTCTGGGCCAACTGAGCGTCGATAATAGTCAACTCGCCAGCCGGAGTCCCTCGGGCAAGACTCCAGAGTTTTTTGGCAGCTTCGTTAAGTCCGGTGCTCCCCCATTTACTCTGAAGCAGCCGCACCCGCACCTCTTTGGGTAGCTGCGCGATGGCACCCCATACCCAGTCATGGTAGGCGTGCGAAACATGTATCGGCAGCAGTGAAGGGTTTAGCGGGTCGAGAAGCTCATCCACCCTGGCCTGCCAATGGGGAAGTGGTGCTGAAAGGAAACTGTCCACATCAGGCACGCCCATCGCTGTCAGCAGTTCACGGCGTTCGCCGTCGTTTCGTGTGGTGGGTCCAACACTGAAATACCCGTGCACCGCCTCAGTATATCTCTTTGTGATCTCTTCTTCAGTGTAGTCTTTGAGATACGCATCTATAGCCGCCGCAGCGACTTTTCCAGCACCCATGGCCAGGATGACTGTTGCAGCTCCGGTGACTACATCCCCTCCAGCGAACACGCCGGGACGCGCAGTGCCACCGGTGTGCTCATCGGCGACAATCGTTCCATGATTGGATATCTCCAACCCTGGTGTTGTCTGTGGTATAAGACGGTTAGGGCCGTTGCCGATAGCAACAATCGCCTGGTCGATTTCTAACGTGAACTCTGATCCTTTTTTGGGGACAGGTCGCCTGCGCCCAGACGTATCAGGCTCACCTAACCCCATCTCAATACACTTCACGCCCCCAACGCTGCCAGAGCCTTCGTCCATAAATTCGAGGGGGCTTGTAAGCATGAGAAACTTGATCCCCTCGTCCTTGCCGTGCTCTATCTCCTCATCGCGGGCTGGCATCTCAGCTTCCGAGCGGCGGTATATAAGCCAGACATTGCCGTCGGTAAGACGTCGTGCTGTGCGAGCGGCGTCCATCGCGGTGTTGCCACCACCGAAAACCGCCACGTTCTGCCCCACATGGACCGGAGTGTGATACTCAGGGAACTGGTAGGCCCGCATCAGATTGACGCGCGTCAGAAACTCGTTGGCGGTGTATACGCCATTGAGGTTTTCGCCTGGAGTGCGAGTGAAATAGGGCAGCCCAGCACCTGTGCCGATAAAGACCGCATCGTAACCTTCAACATCCAGGAGTTCGTCAACCGTGACGCTCTGTCCGACGATCTGGTTGAGCGATATCTCAACGCCTAGAGATTCAAGGGTCGCCACCTCTTCTGCTACAATGGCTTTCGGCAGCCTGAACTCAGGAATACCGTATACCAGTACCCCACCGGGTTCATGGAGCGCTTCCAAGACAGTCACCCCATGCCCAAGTTTTGCTAGCTGCCCCGCCGCCGTTAGACCAGACGGCCCCGATCCGATTACCGCGACACGCTTGCCGGTGGAAGCTGCTCTGTCCGATGCCGCCCAACCGCCGGAGCGGCTCTCTTCGTCGGCGGCGAACCGCTCAAGCGCGCCGATGGCCACCGGTTCAAATTTCCGCCCCATAATACAGAGCTGTTCGCACTGCGACTCCTGGGGGCAAACCCTTCCGCAGATAGCCGGAAGGTCTGTCGTCAGCCTCAGCACCTTCGAAGCCGCCGTCGCATCGCCCTTAGCGATTCGTCCGATAAACCCGGGGATGTCTATCCCAACGGGACACCCCTCAACACACAGCGGTTTTTTGCACTGAAGGCAGCGCGTCGCCTCCAATAGCGCCGCGTCGGCAGAGAAACCCAACGCAACCTCTTTGAAATCACCTATTCGATCGTCAGCCGACCTATCAGGCATCACTCCACGGGGCACATCCCCTGGTCTGGCACGTTTAGGCTTTATCTCCTCGCTCACGACCCCACCTCCACATCCATATCCCGAACTGCGCACTCCTCGTCATTCCGATACATCCGCTGCCTGTTAGCCAGCTCGCCAAAATCGACCAGGTGACCGTCAAATTCAGGTCCATCAATGCATGCAAAAAACTGATCGTCCCCGACGCTCACACGGCATCCACCACACATCCCTGTACCGTCCAACATTACCGGATTGAGACTCACCACTGTCGGGATGTCGTATTCGCGAGTCACGTTGGCAACCGCCTGCATCATCGGAACCGGACCGATAGCTACGACTCGGTCCACCGGGACGCCTTCGTTGAGCAGATCGGTGAGCGAATCGCTCACGAACCCTTTGTGCCCCTGGCTGCCATCGTCAGTCGCCACCAAAACACGGTCGCTGACAGCCTTCATTCTGTCTTCGTAGATCAGGTGGGATTTTGAGCGTGCTCCCAAGATCGTGATTACTGTGTTTCCAGTGTCGTGAAACCGCTCGACGATGGGATATAGCGGTGCTATCCCCAAACCGCCTCCCACCCCAACAACAGTGCCCAGGGTCTCGATTTCTGTCGCCTTGCCCAGAGGCCCAGCAACGTCAAGCAGCTCATCTCCTGGTCCGAGCGTGGACATCATTTTGGTGGACAGTCCCACAGCCTGAACGACCAGTGTGATCGTGCCCTTTTCTGGGTCGGCGTCGGCTATCGTAAGCGGTATCCGTTCGCCAACATCTGCAACCCTGACGATGACGAACTGCCCAGGCTGTCGCCGACGGGCTATTCGAGGGGCTTCGAGCACCAGCTCAAACACGGCAGGTGCTAGGTCCGACTTTTTGATTATTTTTGCCATACAAGACCTTTATATCTGTTTGGGTAGGACATTTTGTCTGGAAGTGGAGTGAGGTTGGCTGCGATTTCTAACGCTCAGATTGACAAAGAAAGACACGTAGCGCCGATTTCGGCTCGGTGTGACGGCCCGAACCGCAAACTACATACGGACGTAGACTTTCGCCCGCCTACCTACCTGCAACCGTTGTACCATCACAAGAATGCCGCGAACCCAGCAACCCTACCAGCCAGACAGTTGTCGAAACACCGGCCATGCGGGTTCGGCATAGAAGCGATGGGCTCCCTCCCCGACGATCAGGCTGCACGAGTCTGGTGCACCGCAAGCACCGTAGATCTCGGTTATCTTCGAAAAAGTCTCTTTAACCGCCGCGATGGGGAAGATCGGATCATCCCGACCGGCGACCACCACCAGCGGCCTTGGGGCGATCAGCCCAGCCAGGTCGCCCATCTCAAAATACTGGAGAACGCCGGGGATGTAGTTGTCGGCGCAGTGGTGCAGCGAACCGATGGAATCGCGAAAAGTGCAGACATAGCACGACGGCATGGCGACATCTATGCGCGGTTCCAAACACGCCGCAAAAAACGTAATGGTGCCGCCGCCTGAGTTGCCCATGCACCCGATACGCGATGTGTCCACCGAGTCAAAACTCTCCAAAACGTCGATTGCGCGGGACACATCCCAACACCTCTCACCTATCATGGTCCGCCCCAGCAAAAGCGCGGTGAGGCTTCCGTGTTGGCATCGGTTATTGCCTCGCTTCTCATCTAGCTGCTTTCGCTCCCCAAAGCATCTCTGCTCCATCACCAGCGCCGCGTACCCCTCCGCCACCGCCTGAATCGCAAAATCCCTGTCGCCCTCAATCGGTCCGTCGTTGTACTCCTCGCTAGGGCGCCCCAAGCTGATATGCATCCCGGTGCTGTGACCTTGAAGGCAGATCACAACAGGCACCGGACCATCAGCGTTTTTGGGCAGCAACAGGTGGCACGGCACGTCTGCGCCAGGCTCACTCGTGAAAGTAAAGCGCGTCTCATCGAAGCTGTCGTACGATCGCTCCCACTCGATACGAACACTCGGCGGAACCTGATCGGGCATAACTCCGACAAGTTCGCGCAGTTTAATCCCAACCTCCATCTGCCATTCAGCGAAATTGTTCGCCGGATCAAAAGCCATCTTGCATGGCGCACTGGCCAGCAGCGGCGCGTGACAATCTTCGGGAGCATATGATGGCACGGTGGTTCCTCATCTCGTTGTGGAAAGATCTGTCATGCCAGGCTTTTTGGGGAGGTATACCATCGGAATGGAACGATGTGCACGATCGTCAACTTGAGATGTCAGCCAGCCTGGCTTCTAAGATATCAATGTATTCTGCGGGCAGTCTCCGATCGCGCGCTCCACGTAAGGATTGTGCTCAGATACTCCGGGCCTGGTGGGTACTCCTCCAAATATTTGCACCGCATCTCGTACGACATCGCGCAGACGCTGAGGTTTTGGTCTGTTGTGACCTCAACAACATTCCGGTCGTAGATATTTGCTTGGCCCTCACCGCGATACCCCTCTTTGAGGTCAAGCCCGCCGAGGTCGTCATCTTCAATCTCGTAGAGAACACCCCACACTACCGAATCCGCTACGTCGCCACCGCGTTTCGAGGATTTCCAAGTAAACGCCAGTCTGTAGCCTTCTAAACTCGCAGTAGAGACGAATTTAACGCTTTTACGCGCCCCTTCAATCTCCTCGTTACTCATGTTGCTGCCGTTGGCGAAATATTTAGTGGGCATAGATGTCACCGTACAGACGGCCCGTGGGTCTCGTCATCCATCATCGAGGTCGAGGAAGCCGGATTCTTGAACTGTGACGAAACGAGAATACAGACCACCACCTTTTGAGAGCTCCTCATGGTTGCCCATCTCGGTTATCTTGCCGCCCTCCAGAACCAGGATGATGTCCGCGTCCCTGGCAGTGGCGACCCTGTGAGTGATCACAAACGCGGTGCGGTCCTTCATAATCTGCTTCAGCGTAGCGCGAATTTTGGATTCGGTCTCGGCGTCCAAAGCTGATGTGCTGTCATCGAGCACCAGTATCTGCGGGTTGGTCACCAGCGACATCGCTATCGCCAGACGTTGGCGCTGACCACCTGAAAGGCTCGCACCGTGCTCACCGATGCGGGTTTCATATTTTTCAGGCAGCTTCATCACAAACTGGTGCAGTTGCGCCCACTTCGCCGCCTGAACCACCTCCGCCGGTTTGGCGTCAAACCTGCCATAAACAATGTTTTCAGCTATTGTACCGGTAAAGACCGTTACCTCTTGCGCAACCATGCTGATCTGTTTGCGCAGCGATGTGAGCACCACATCGCGGACCGGATGTCCGTCGATAAGCACGTCGCCCTCGGTGGCTTCGTAGAACCGCATGAGTAGCTGCACGAAAGAGCTTTTTCCAGAGCCTGATGGCCCCATTATGGCCACCACCGACCCCGGAGGTATTGTGACATTGATGTCGGTCAGCGCGTTTTTTGGAGCGCTTGGGTATTTTAGCGAAACTCCTTTGAACTCAATCTCGCCCTTTACCTCATCGAGTTCAACTGCACCAGGCAGATCGGAGATCTCAATCGGTTCGTCCAGAATCTCAAATACCCGCCTGAGCACCACCAATACCCACTGAATGGTCGATCCGAGACCCACCAACGCAACCGACGGGGCAAAGAGGTATCCAACGGATCCCATAAACAGGAGAAGATCGCCCATCGACATCGCGCCATCGCGAACGTCTGTTGCCCCGATGTACATGATCAGGCCGGTACCAAGCGTGCTAACGAACCCAGCCAGCACGCCGAGTAGAGTGCCAAGCTTGGCCTGAGTCATGCTCAAGCGCAGTGCCTTGGCGGCCATACGGGTATATTGCCGGACCTCAAATATCTCGCTGGCAAAAGCCTTAAGGACTCTGACGCCGGTGACTTTTTCTTCCACAAGCCCGTAGATGCGAGAGCTGTGTTCGCGCAGCTCCTTGGCGTTCGCCTTGATGGGCTTTCTAAAGAACTGATAGACGAAAACGTAGCAAGGCACGGTAACGAGCGTGATCGCTGTCAGGAGCGGATTGACCGAAGTGCATACTAGTATCCCGGCGATCAGCATCATAATATTTGACACGATCGACACGAATGTGCTGGTAACATTGTCCTGAATCACAGACACATCGTCCAACACACGCGCCATCAATTTACCGGTGAGGCGCTGATCGAAGAACGTAAGCTGGAGCGCCTGTAGTTTCTTGTAAAGCTCTTCCCTCAGCGAAAACACCATCCGCTGGCTGACGAAAACCGCGCTGTAGTTGAACAGCCATGAACACGTTATCCCCACCAACTGAAGGCCAACTGACATCCCCACCGCCATTCCGAGCAGCGTGGTCTTCTCAGCCAGCTTCGCCCCAGTAAATCCCGCCATATCGTTGCCGTCAACGCCCAGCTCCAGGACGTCGTCCACGATAAATCGCGTTATGTAGGCAAATGCGTACGGCGTTACCGAGGCCACGGAGTTGACCAACATGGCGAATCCCAAGCGG
>Ga0187827_10005971_pt1 | contig 14179 bp, 23 predicted proteins | sample ETNtaG_39_FD_167969 | JGI IMG/M metagenome (GOLD analysis project Ga0187827, IMG submission 167969) | Marine microbial and viral communities from oxygen minimum zone, Eastern Pacific Ocean - ETNP2014_SV_150_PacBio MetaG (Illumina Assembly) | ecosystem: Environmental > Aquatic > Marine > Hypoxic... | reverse complement strand
CCCCTGATAATTGCTGTCTTGCCACTGTCCGACTGTCCTATGATAATGTTTATTCCATTATCAAACTCAAGGGTAGTGTTCTTGTGGCTCTGAAAGTTTTGTATAGTCAGGGAGTTAATCATCAAAAATTACATCCTTCCATGCAGAAGTGACCCACTGTCCATCATAGCTTTGTTCTCTTTGTCTGTATTGCAGAACTATAAAGCAAAGTGCCTCACCTGTCTGGATTGCTCCCTCTGGAAGTTCACTTAAATGATGATTTACCTTTTTCCATTTAAGTTCTATTGTCATTTATAATCTGCCCATATAATTTAAAGAATATTTCGGCATCTATACTGACTACTGCTTTTTCTTTACTTCTCCTAGTTACCAAAAGCCAATCTGTATTTTCTTTTTGGTTGGCTTTTGCTTGTTCTATAAATTGTGAAAGGTTAATTCTTTCACTTCTTTTACATTCAACTGAAAATGGGAAAAGTATTTGTGCCTCACCTATAAGTTTTACATCAGCTCCACTTTGCCCCATCTCTCTACTTTCAATTAATTCATCTTTACCACATTTAATATTGGTAATTTTTGAAATTTCATTAGCAGCCCATTTCTGTAGTTCTCTACCCTTTGCTTTTGCTGATGATACCTTAATTCTATTTTTCAAAACCGCTCTCTCCTCTTTGGTTTCACAGTATTTTCGATTATTTGCCAATCTTCCTCTAACTTCTCTATTATACTTGCTAGTTTTTCTGGTTCTTTTTCTAGTTCAGAAATACAGTCCTCATCTTTATTCAAGAACTTAATTATGCTTCCTATATTGTCAATACCATAATCAAACAAGATATCAAATTCAGCATCCCTGAAAGGTTTTGCAGTTTTATTTCGCTTAAATCTTGCTTTTACTCTTACCCCAAATACCCTTTCTTGTTTTTTAACAGTCTTTTTCAACTTCTCCCTCACCGCTAACCAACATACTTGGTGGGTATAAAAGTCTAATGCTTTGCCTCCTACCCTCCTATGTTTCTCTCCAAACAATCCTGCATTGATATTATCTCTCACTTGACTAATACATATAAGAGTGGCATCTTTTCCTTGCATAATATCACAGAGATGGCTGAAGAAGGAACTGGAGAAGTATTTAGCTTTCTCCATTCCATAAGTTCCCTCTATATCCTTGTCAGTCTTGATACTCTTCTCCACTCTCTTCCTACCAGCAGAGGAGTCGAATGAATCTAAGGAGTCTGCTATATATAAAAGGAACTCTCCCTCCTTTAAACTAGCTACTCTCTTCTGGTAATCCCTACCAAACTTTTCACAAGTGGAGGATTGTATCCACTCTATTCCTTTAACAAACTTCTCTCCATACATCTCTTCAAGAGGGAAGTCCATCACTCCCTCTCGATTATTGTAAACGATGGAGACTTTCTTGACCTTTGGGAATAATCTACTTTTCTTTTCTTTGATATAATAAAAAGACTGGGCACAAGCCTCCAGTGCAAGTAATGTCTTTCCACTACTCCCATCCCCTACTAAATTCACGATTCTACCTCGTGCCCAACCTCCTTTTTTTCCTTTCCCACTCGCTGCAAGATTGAGTAAAGTAGACCCAGTATCTAGAAACTCTACTCTATTTTTGTTCTCCTTCTTTTTTACTTTACTTTTTCTTTGCATAGATTTTTCCTATATGAAAATTGTGTTTCATAAATTTTTCTATTCTTTCAGGAAAGATGTTCCACCTTCCACCTACTTTATGTCCCAGACTATGTGCTTCCACCCAACCTACCTTTTCCTTTTTTTTACATCCTAAGAAAGTTGTTCTGGTAGTTTTAATTTTATTCTTTCTTAGAATTTCAATAGCCTCATTAGGAGTAAGCCATGTTTTCTTTTTCGCCATTAGTTTTCCTTTATAAAATATGGTAGTGGGAGGTCAGAACTTTAAACTCCTATAACTGTTCTTTCAATGTCAACCTTGAAGTGGCTACCTCCATCCACCACCTCCCTCTACCTGGTTCAATTAGTCTTCATCTTCATCCTCATCCTCATCCTCATCTTCATCCTCGTCCTCGTCCTCATCTTCATCCTCATCCTCATCCTCATCCTCGTCCTCATCTTCATCCTCATCCTCGTCCTCGTCCTCGTCCTCGTCCTCGTCCTCATCTTCATCCTCATCTTCATCCTCATCCTCATCCTCATCTTCTTCTACTGTATTACCTTCATGTTCATCCTCATCCTCGTCCTCATCTTCATCGTCTTCTTTTACGTCTTCCAGATACAAGGATTTCACATCCTCATATTTAGGAATTATCAAAGCAGAATCCAATGAGAATACATCATCAAGAATAGAAGGTGGAAGAGCCTCCCTGTCGAGGAATGTAAATGTTGGAACGTCTATGAATGTTATCTTTCCCAACTTCTTTTCCTTGCCCTTAAATTTCAAGGTCTTGCCACTTTTCAAACTAGCGTATGGGACTTTGCCCTCGTCACTTGTTTCTATTTCTTCTCTGAGGTTCTTTTCAAAGTTGTAGAAACTTGTCTCTAATAATAATACTTCCTTCTTCTTGCTAGTTTTATCAACCACATTATAAAAACCTCTCCACGATGGTCTCAGTCTTCTAATCTGGTCTTCGTTCTTCTCATAACCATCTTTGATTAGTTCAAACATTTGTTCACAAATAAAACATGGTTTTTGGAAGGCTGATTGATTACATAGTACTGCTTTGTTTCCTAACCCTACTCCTCTATGTACAGGAATGATTAATGATGGTTCTAGTTTCCCCTTCTTTCTACCTGTAGGATTATTGGAATGTTGTAGCATGTGTTCGTAGAACTTCTCTGATACTCTGAAAGGAATTACATCTAACTTGTTTATGTCTTTACCAGATTTCATCTTGTAGAATTTTACGTCTTTATCAAACTTGGTCAAGTCTAAAGGGATACTTTTAGTTCCTCTCTTATCTCCCTCCTTTGCTTGAGCCTTCAAGCGTTCTTCTAAATCTTTATCATCGTCATCGTACTTCTTAGTATTCGTTCTTCCTTTCTTTGCAGGAGCAGATTTCTTTTTGCTTGAAACCTTTCCCTTCTTCTTTTTTGTCTTAGTCATCATTATGAACTCCTTCTAAAATAAAAGTTATAAAATAAATACCCTATCTATTTTCCTCCTTTCCTGATAGGTTTCTTCTCTTTGGGCTCAGCAAAAAACCCTCCAATTAATAATTGTGTTTCATATTCCAATGCTTTCTTTTTGTGTTCAAAAGATTGAACAGCATTCTTATGTTGATTAATTTGAAGTTGATAGTCTACTATCTTAGCATCACTATCCAACATCCTTGTTAGTGCTGCCTCACTTATTTTATCTGTGCTAACTAATATCTTATTTGCCACTTCTCTTCTATAAGTATCTCTTTCATGTATTAATCTTGACATCTTCAATGAGTACTTCAGAAACAAAGTCGCTTGTTTCGCCCACTCTCCTTGCAGGTCATTTTCATTAACCTTCATCTCTTCTTTTAGTTCTTTTATATTCATTTCATTCTCCATTTTTTGGCATTATACACTAAAATTTTAATAAGTAAAGTAAAAAATAAAAAAGATTTTTTTAGTAAGTAATCGCCTTGTAAGAGGCGAAGGTCAACCCAACTTTCCCTGTATCATAGAAGTTATCTTTAAAGGCTAGGTAGACTAGCATACAGTGAGGATTTTCTTCTTTCAACATTACTGAGTTCATATATCCCAACACAGCTCTCCTCACAGACTCAGGCTCCTCCTCTATGCCCCTAAGTATTTTGGTTACATAGTCCCAACTCTCTTTGTTTAGAATGGCTCGACATAAATCAATCACCTTTTGTTCTTGGGTTTTAAAGACCTTGATGGCTTTTATCATCTCTACTTTTTCAAGGAACATTATCTGTTCCAATAGTATCAGTGCTAATCTTGGACAACCTTCAGCTCTATTGATAATAACCTTCTTTACTTTGGAATCTATATTCACAGAATCGTCAAATTGTTTTTGGCATATTCGTTCCAGTAGTTTCATCATTTGTTTATCACTTAAACTCTCTACCTCATAAGTGACACACCTGTTCCTGATGGTGGGCAATAACTTTTGGGGTTGGGTGGTGCAAAGAATAAAGTAAACATGGCTTGGGGTATCTTCCAATATCTTGAGCAAAGCATTTTGAAAGTCCTTAGTGGTTTGGTGAACCTCGTCAAACAATATTACTTTGTAGTCTCCTTGAGTTGGCATGTAGTGAACAGTCTTTAATACCTCCCTTGCTGTGTCTATCCCTCGATTGTTACCAGCATTTATCTCCATAAAATCATGCTCGGAACAATTTAATTTACTTGCTATGATTCTAGCAAACGTAGTCTTGCCACAACCACTCTCTCCATGAAATAAGAATACATGCGTGGCTAGTTGACCATGCTTGAATAAGGATTGCAAACTCTTAACTATTGTCTTGTTGCCTACTACTTCATTGAAATCTTTTGGTCTGTATTGTATATGGAATGACATTATCTTTCCCCCCCTACTTTTGTCCAAACACTTGCTGGAGTACTGTGGGCTTTGGGATTTGTTACATTACTATAACCACTATGTATTATTAAACCAGCCTTTGATGCTTTGTTTATTACTCCTCCCCATGCTCTATTATGAGGAGGGAGTCTTAATCCATTAGCATATGCCCACACACGAACTTGCTCTGCCATGAAACTAACATGGGGATATCTCTTTAGATATTCAAGAGCTTCCTCACTCCAAAATGGTTCTTTTTCATTTGCATTGTCAAGAGATTGTTTAATACCAATATCTCTATTCCTCATAGACTTTTTTCTATTTAACTCTCCTCCTCTTTCTTTTCGTCTCATATCTTTACCCCCTTCTTTTCAAACCAATTCTTATCAGAAAATTCCCCCTCAACTTCTAAGGGTGTAATAATCCACTTCCACTCTTTCTTAATATCAATACACATTATCTCTTTAGCTTTGCTCAGCACATCCTCTTGCTCCTTCTTATCAATATCCATCACCATGTCATCGTGTATCTGTCCTATTATTTTACTCTTCATCTTGTGTTTCTTTAACCACTTGTTCATTTGTATGATGCTCCAGAGTAAACAATGAAAAGCAGTTCCTTGATTTGAGTAATTCAATAGTTGGTTCTTGGAGATTACCCCCCCACATTTGAATCCTGTCAATAGCTCTATGTAACCCTTCTTCTTGTAGTCGCCTATCCATTTCTCTTGCCAATCCTTGTGTACATGGTACGTCCCCCAGAACTCTTTCTCTACTTGTCTAACATGATTCCCAAACTTAATAGTATTTCCCAATCCTCTAGCTTTTAAATGTTTCTTTACGCTTATGCCATCTACTGTTTTTAGTTTCATAGATTTAACATTGGATAATAAATTTGAGGCACACTGCTCCCACCAACTCCCATATAGTTGAGGGAAAACAAAATCACTCTTGCCACAATATCTTATATCTTTGGATACTTGTTTTATGGGCAAGTCAAAACATTTAGAGGCTTGTGTTTTATGTATGCTAGTAAAATCCTCAATTAATTGGGGGTCTTTACTATTGCACCCTGCCATTGACAATTCTATCCCAGCATAGTCCAATCCACCTATCATTCCTCCTTCTCTTGGTATGAAACCTTGTCGAATAATCTTTCCCATGTAGGGGTCTCTGATGGGTATGTTTTGGAAGTTAGGAGAGTCAGAGCTAGACCTATAAGTAGTAACAGTATGCAAGTTAAAAAATGGATGTAGAAAACCTTTAGTACTCTGCTTCAACATATTATCTATATAAGTGTTCTTTAGTTTCTTCAGTTGTCTCAACTTGATAAGTGGTTTTGTGATAGGAGACTTTATAAGATGGAGAGTCTCAGCATTGACAGATGGGTTTCCTTTCGCAGTTAGCACTGGGGACTCTATTCCCATTTCATTAAACAAGACTCTCTTCAATTGATTAGTAGAATCTATATTGAATTTGTCTTTGTACACTCTCCTCCATGTTTTTACTTCATCAGTTCTATCCAATTCCAAACTCAATAATGATATTTGTTCCTTCATCATTTTCTTTTGTCTCTTGTAGTATGGGACATCTATCCTGATACCATTATTCTCCATATCAGCAAAGGCTAGAGTTCCTTCATGCAATAGTTTGTAGGCATCTTTATTCATAACAACCTCATTTGTTTTTTAGCAAGTTTAAATTCTAGGATAGCATCCATGCCACAATAGTGCATTACCTCTTGTATGTCAGCGTCTTTAATCTTATTAAACCCTATTCCATCATCACTCTTTAAATACTTATCCAGATGGCTTGAATAATCCTCTTGCCCAAAGTTGATGTATGATTGGAACTTCAACCCAGTAATTCCTTTCCTATTGTCTATGATGTGAGAGGCTTGCATAGTATCCCAGACCCAGCCCCTAGTCTTTACTCCTAATATCTCCCTACTCCATTGATGTTCAAACTTAATGTTCTGGGCAGTCTTGGGAATGTCTTTATTCCTCAATCGACTCCTCCACATATCCTCTCTCCCATCCATAGTGAATACCCATGCCTCATCTTCCTTCCAACAAAAAGCACAACAGATTATCTCATGCCCTTTCCTATAAGGTTTGAGCCCAGTAGTTTCATAATCAAAAGCCAATAGTTTTGGTTTACTAGGAAATGGACATTTATTACGAGGACTCATAACTTTTATTTTATAGTTTCCATACTTAGGAACTTTCTTATCCAGATGTTTCAAACCCTTCTTGATATCCCTCCTGAATATGTTCTCTATTATTCTATCCCCTTGATTTCTTAATAAGTAACTAGGGTGGAATGTAGAAACCATCCATGCCTTGTATCTTTGGTCAGGGACTACAAACCCTCTCCACCTATTAATGCCCCCCACAGTCTCTGACAATCTATTCCCTATAAAACTTTCTATTGCCACTCCTCCTAATAGTATAATCAATTTGGGCTTTTTCTTTTTAAGGACTCTCTCCAATCTTGAGCGACAACATTTGATTTGCAACTTGGAGGGAGTTTTATTATTGGGTGGGCGACAACAAACAGCGTTGGTCTTCCAACAATCTATATCTAAATCAATACCTTGTTTACCCAATACCTTTCTTAATACTTGCCCAGCCTCTCCTATCAATTGTTCTCCTCTCTCGTCCTCAGTTCTACCAGGAGCCTCAGCCACCACAAGTATTCCCTTCTCACCATTGCCAGTCACTTTCATTTTGGGAGATTCGCAACTCTTGAAGAGCTTACATTTCAAACAACTGGACTCCTCATTCCCTATTTGTTCTTTGTCAAAGAAACCTTGCATAGTTCTGTCCTCTTTATTTTATTAATTGTATATTATGTAAAAAGTTTTTGGTTTTAAATTGAAGGGTCTTTTTTCCTACAACCATTGTTTGGGTTTTGTCTAATATCTCAAATAGAAAATCAGGGACTATTGTAAATACCACTTTGTCTTCCTTGTAATCTATTTTTATGGTCTCATCTATTTCTCCAATGGCACATTCTCCATGACAAGTCAAGAGATTATTTTCAATGGTAATGTTTATCATCTTATTCCCAGTTTCTAATTCCTCCTTCGATAGAATTTTCGTTCTTTGCAAAGACTCTTTCAATGCCTCAGGGAGTTTTATTTTAACACCTTTCACTTTGGTTTTTATAATGGAAAGTATATCAGGGTATTTGTCCTCCGTGTTTCTAATACATAGAACCACTCCCTCTTCATTTTTAAGAAACAACCAATGCTTATTGGATGCAAATGTGGTAGGAGATAAGGACAACAAACTATTTACAGCACAAGAAGGAATGAGACATTGTTTTTTAAAGAAGTCCTTTTTCATAATGTAGCTTGTGATTCTGTAGTTATCACAAGAGATGACTTTATCATTCGTGAGTAGCATGTTGTTTAATACATTTCCTGGTTGTGCTATCGAGAATCTACAATACTTAATGCCCTTTATAAAATCTTGTGGAAGGGATTTGAACTTAGTAGGTAAATCTACCTTTGGTGTTTTTATATTTGAAATCTTTAGTTTTGCTTTCGTGGTTTTACCTACAACATTTAAGAAAGAATCTTGTTGTTTTATTTCGACCTTGTTACCTTTTATCTTTTGTAATAAAGTGAGCAATTCATTTGCTGGCACTCCACCAACTATCTTTATCTTAACAGGAACCATAATAAGCAACTCGTCATTATAAGATTGGAGGGTCTTCCCATCGAATATTATTAAGTTGTTTTGTTCTGTTAGGCTAGTAAGAGTTGTTGCTGGTTTCACTTGTCCAATCGCTTTTAACAATACATTTTTATCCATGTCAATCCTTTCTTTTTTTTAAAATCATTCCATATTCATTTATCCCTTCAGGGACTATTAAGTTTTTTCTCTTTATTAGCTTATTATGTTTATATGGTTTGTAGTTTACATGATGTTGCCACCTGTTCCACTTCCTGGTTACTCTTGTAACATGGGGGTGTTGTTCTTGTAGGGACTTCGCCATTTTTAATCTACCATCCTTTTGATAGATAGATGTATTCCCACCCTTCACTGTCATGGTGGCTGTCTTGTCGCCTAAGAAAGCATTGAATAGAATGGTACACCAACCATCTTGTAATACTCTAAGACATATATCTGTGTCATCATTATAAACACCTCTCCATTTGTGGGGGATGGAGTTTAATACTAGACTCATAGAGTAGATTCTCGTGTTCAATCTAAATGGGGGTAGTTTTGGGTTTCTTTCTCTTGCCAATCCCATATAGTTAAATCCAGAAATAGCCACATTGGTATATCTATCAACAAAGTCTTCAGCTGCTCGAAAGATTGTTCCTGAGGTGACTCTCACTCTTTTGTTTCTATTCAGTCTATAAAAAGTTACTATGTTATCATCAAATTGCCAATGTCTTTTCGCTCCTAGAGAGATGGAGTGTTCCTTTATCCAATTCCTCGTCTTGACTAGCTCTGTGTTGGTGTTGGGTTTTGTCCACGGCAATGTGATTATCTTCTTATCATCGACAAACTCAGCATACTTTTTATATTCTTGTGGTTCAACCACGATGGAATAGGGCACTTTTATTTTATCAAAGGCTCTGATGGTTTGCCTACTCTCCCACCTTCCTTTTGTTGGAATATAAATTGGGTATTTAGGATTCATCTATGTACTCAAATCTTTCCTTTTTCTCTTGTTTTGGAAACCACAAGCTCTTTGTCTTGGGAGTTATGTTTTGTTTTATTAACTTTGCAAATCGTTTCACAGCCTTCTTTGTCGTGAAACTCATATTGATTATCTGGTGGGGCTCAGTATCCTCTTGTTCAAACTCAGGCATCCCCTTCCATTCCTCTTTCCATTTCTTTAGTTTGGAGGAATCTATTAGCGTTCCTTGTTTCTTTTTCATCCGGTTTTCCTTTTCCATAAAGCAGGTTTGTTGTTCCACGCATTTATTTTGAGTCGCTCATATTGTGTGGCTAACATTAGATTAAATCTTCTGGATATTTTCTTATGAGGTATTGAACAAGGAAACAAAGTTCCTTTACCATGTCTATATTCTCTGAAATGTCCAATGGCATGAGTACCAAACGAGTTTGCAACATAAAAGTATTTGGGGCTTAGTGTATCTATGATGTCTAGTAGATGGTCAGTTGCGTTCTCTATGTGTTCAAAATACTCAGAAGCAAAAACTAAGTCTACTGGAGCTTTGATTTTTGAAATGTTTGGTATAAGATTGAAGGAATATTTCTTGCTCATGTGTTTACAGAACTTCCATTGCCTCGTTCCTTCTATGTTTGTACCATAGACGTTTGCCCCCTTGAAGATTTGTTTCAAGGAAGCTGTGGTGTATCCTATACCACAACCCAAATCTAAAATGCAACGTATCCTCCCCAACCCACTCTTGATGGTTTGGCAATCGTTCAGACCATTCTCTTGTATCAAGGTTCTTAAATATATTCTACTATATATTTTCCAACAACACCAAAGGTCTGTAAAGTAATACTTCGTATTGTAGAGAGAATAGTTTGTTTTGCCTCGTTCTAAATCATCGTACCATTTAGATTCTAGTTCTTCTGTGTAGCAACCATTCGGTTCTTTCGTGTTATAATATTTTAGGGTCTTGCTTATCATGTCTCTTGCCTTGCCCACATTTATTTTTTCCACGAGGTTGTACTCTTCCAGAAATCCATCTAGTAATTCGTTTGGTTTCTTTTTTATCAGCATATCTTTCCCTATATAAAGAGAGAAGTCAATCAATGAGATTAACCTCTCTCTCTTTTATAAAATAAACTAAGCTACAGCTTTCTTCTTGGACATGTTCCAGTAAGCAGGAATCACTTTCGCTTTGGTGTTAGCATTTGGAAATTCCTTTTGAACTTTCTTAATGATTTTGTCATTTGAAAGCCCCTCAAAATTTCCATTACGCATGTTCTCTAATATGAATGCAGTAATTCCTGGACGTTTAGTTCCTTCTTTTTTCTTGCCCTTCGTCTTAGAGGCTTTTGGTTTGATCGCCTTTGACTTGGTAGCTTTTGACTTGGTAGCCTTTTTAGACTTACTACCCTTCAAGGCTTTAATCACAGACATGCTTTCTTTGGAAATGTTATCATCTGTTTCTATCAACTTTGATGCTTGAAGAATTTTCTTCTTCATCTTGACCTCATCCTTCTTCTTTATGGGTGGGTCAACAATCTTGTCATTCAACTCATCTACTACCTTCATTAAATCTTTCTTTGTGACTTGCATCTGTTCCTCCTTTGGTTAAGGATTCATACTACTAAAATAAAAACAACCTTTCCTTTAACAGTTCTTGTCGTTACACGCTCCTTTCTTTTTTAATAATCACCATCCTCAGAAAGATGGTCGTATGTATTTTGAGGTTGTAGCAATGAATGAGACAATCCTGCTTGGGGGTAAACCTCCTTTGCCTCCTCAAGAGTATAGAATGAATCAAGAAAATTGATTCTCGTTTGTCCTGCTAACACAGAACCTTTCTTGTATGTATCATAACCATACACTTTAAACCCATCAGCCTTTTCAATAATATCTAAGTACTCAAATTTTTGTCCATCAATCGTTACCATAACGCACCTCCCTCTAATAATAATTAACAAAACTTACTAAGTAAGGACTTTGTGGATTTGCTTAATAAATGTATTCATTAAATAATATTAGCACATTCTCTTTATTAAGATTCATGGTCTCAAATTCCAGCTCTTCATCTATGTCTTCAATCAAACCCTTCCACGAATAATTATCATTAAAAATTTCTTTTGTATACTCATCCATATTCTGATACACTTTTGCATCGTTAAGTATATTTTCAATAACTGTTTGTTTCTTCGTCAACATCATACACCTCCTATTCTATAAAAGTGTGAGTGGCGATATACTTTTCAGCGAACTCTTGTATCTCTTGAGTATCTTGAAACTCATGTCCACCATACCCATGAAAATAACCCTTGAATTGTTCTGTATGAGTGAGAGCACAAGGAAGATTAATAGGCAAGTCCTCTACCTTATCTTTTACTCCTTGATAATAACCTATTTCGTATAAAGTCATTTTTACCTCCTCTTATACAAGTGTTTTCATTTCATTTACTAATTCATCTTCCATTATCCCTAATTCATCTATCGTCATAGAATCAAAATCAATGTGTCTTGGTCTAATGTTGTTTATCTCTTTATATAAATCCCATATATTTTCTACAAGACTGTTTCTTTCAAATTGTTCAACAGTTGTGATTCCCATTTCTTTCCAATGGGATTCGTTTGTTGTCCATGTTGTAGCAAATCTACTCTCAGGTTTTTCTGCTACCCACGCTTTAGTCTTTGCATTTTCAACTTCTATATGTTTCATTAAATCTTTCATTTTACACCTCCTCTTTATTTATAAACCCAATATAATACTATCCTCAGTACTTCCCCAAACAGCATAAGTTTCATCGTCCATGTTTCGTGCAGCCACATACCACCACTCATCTTTGTCCAATTCTCCTTCAGCAATGATTGCTTTCATTTCCAAACCACCACCAGTATCATCATACTCTCGAACATCTTCATAATTGTCACTAATCTTTAGGACTTTGTATGAATCTTCCCCATTGTAATCAGTAACAATGTTTCCAACTTTGAAATTTGGGTTTTTCATTTTTATGCCCCCTTCAAGAAATCCTCAAGTTCCTTAACCTTATTGTCAATCTTAACCGAATGCTCTTTCATATCTTCTTTGGTGTTCATATATTCATACTCACTCCACAACATACTCAACTCTTCCTCCAGCTTATGTTTTATTAATAATTCCATTTCTCATCTCCATTAAAATGTTAGATGATATAATTGCTTTGTGCCTCCATGTATCGCTCATGATAATATGCCTCCGCTGCTTCGTCAGCTTCCCATTCTTCCTCCACTTTCTTTATCTCTCCAACAAAAAGGCAATCGTAATATGCCTTGTCGTCATTTACTCCAGCTAGATTAAAGAATACTTCCTCTGGGTTCACCGCCTCGAAAACTTGTGTCGCAACGTATTTAACTCCTTTCTCATCTTCAAATGAAACCTTAGTGTATTCGCCAGATTCAAGAGCTTTTAAATTCAAAAACTCAGGACAACCACAACTATCACTCGTGAAAACATAAACCTCATTCTTTTTGACATTTTCCATTTCTCGTCTCCATTAAAAAGGCTATAAATTTTCAAGTTCTTTAATCTTCTTGATAAAGAAGGTAAGCGAACTTACCTCCCTGATGATGGAGTCGATTGCCACAGATACTTCTTTCATACCATCCCAATCATCAACTTCACCATACTCATTCCACAACATATTCAATTCTTTTTCCAATTTTTTCTTTTTCTTTTTCATACCTAACAAATAATAAGATTCAGGATTTATCATAGTTTTCATTTCTCGTCTCCTCGCTTTTTCATAAGGTTTGAATAGTAGGCTTGAATTTCAGCCAACTTCTCATACTTATACGCTTTTTGGAAATTATCAACATCTTTCATTACTCCTCCTTGATGTAATATCTCCAATGATATTCTAGTTTTCAAATCGTTTTTTCGACTCCGCTCAGCAATTCCACTTCCCAAAGCCATTTTCAACCTCCTTCAAAAAAGAACAAAAAACTAAACTCTCAACTACATTGGTATTATATCATAATCAAGTCAAATGTAAAGGAAAAAATAAAGTTTTTTTGTCTTTTTTTGTATGCTTTAAACTACCATGAAACAAGTGTTTACATCAATCTTTTACTCTGGAATCAAGATAAGGTCTGCCTATTGAGTAACATTGGGTCACATATATCTCTCTTATGAGATTGTAATCTGAGTGTCTATGTTTGGTTATCTTCACCCTCATTAGTCCTTGCCTCTTTTGTTCTGCACTTTGATTGAGGGCGATTAACAAATCGCTTTCGTTCTCCTTCTCCATACTCTCAGCTGCACTCCCTATCCCTATGTCCTTCCCACTTCTTGCTGTGTTGGTCTGGGAGGCAGTCAACACCAAACACTTCCTCTCTTGTGCTAATGCTTTGTGGGCTCTCCAAATACTTCCTATTCTATGTCGCATCTCTCCATCGTCTTCTGGTTTGAACTTATCAGCGTAGTCGGTGATGATTATGTCAGGAATAAAATCCTCATAGTATTCCATGTTGTGTAGGTGTGCTTTCAAATCTGACATGGTGGTGGTTCCTGATGGATAGGTGATGAGTTTGAAGTTTGCTTTTATTAAACTCGATTCATCTATGTCTCGTAGTTTACTAAGGGCTGTTTCAATATTTAGTTCCCTTCTTTTTTGTTTCTTGATAATTGTTATCTCGTCTCCCTCCCCTCCCTCATCATAGAAAATAGGGAGTTCTATTTGTCTTCCCTTAGTTGGTTTTGCATTTAGGTATTGATGTATTCTTTTTACTATCTGCTTCTCTGACATTTCTAGGGAAACAAACACGACATTATACCCAGCAAATACTGCTAACAATCCTGACCACAATAGCCACCATGTTTTTCCTGTTCCTCTTATTCCAAAGAACGCTGCGAGATATTCTCGTTCAAAATCCCCTATCACTTCTCCCAACTCACCAGGAAATCTAAACAATCTATCCCCTGTGTCTTCTTGAAATGCTTTTAGTACCGCCTCATTTGTGAAGGGGTCTATTCCTTTTGTTTCTGGTCGTACTGTGCGCTCAA
>Ga0187827_10005969_pt1 | contig 14180 bp, 14 predicted proteins | sample ETNtaG_39_FD_167969 | JGI IMG/M metagenome (GOLD analysis project Ga0187827, IMG submission 167969) | Marine microbial and viral communities from oxygen minimum zone, Eastern Pacific Ocean - ETNP2014_SV_150_PacBio MetaG (Illumina Assembly) | ecosystem: Environmental > Aquatic > Marine > Hypoxic... | reverse complement strand
ATAAACTAGAAAATGTTATTGAAGCTCATAAAGAATTAGAATCTAGAAAAATTCTTGGACCAGCTATAATTGTGCCTTAGTCTAGATCAATTTTCATATCTGATAAATGTAATTTCAAAGTTTCAGTGGATAGATGTATATCTCTTATAAAAAATAATACAGAAATTATCATTGATAAGCAACACGATCCAAAAATAATTCTTGCCAAAAAAATCATATCTAAATAAGAGAGCAAAAACTGTTAACATATTAAATAAGAAACCAAAGCTTGCACATCCAAGTGTATATTTTAACCACTTAACTCTTCCATTTAAATTTATTAGCTGTTTTTCCCACTCTGGAGGAATGTGTTTTTCCCAGACATACTCATCATGTATTTTTCTTATTAAATTACTTAGTGTGTGAAAACGATTGCCATAAACGCTCATAAGTAAAGGAATTGCTGGAAACATCAATGCTGTTACTGTGTAATCTATATTCATACGAATCAATTTGATTATGAATCTAGCCTTTGTTATTTACAAGAAAATTAAATGGAAAATCTTAAATTATTTATTCAGCTCACTAGATTAGATAAACCAATTGGTTATATGTTATTATTTTGGCCATGCTTGTGGGGACTTACAATTGCATATGATTTTGAATACAATTTAAATACATATTTTTTTTATTTAGTCTTATTTTTCTTGGGATCGGTTTTTATGAGGTCTGCAGGTTGTATTGTAAATGATATATTTGATAGAAACTTTGACAAAAAAGTTGAAAGAACGAAAAATAGACCGATAGCCTCAGGAAAAATTTCTATTTTTTTGGCTTCTTTTTTCGCATTAGTTTTGTGTCTTTTGGCTTTTATAGTTCTAATCAATTTTAATTTTCTAACTATAATTTTAGCAATTGCATCAATGCCACTCGCATTTTCTTATCCTTTAATGAAAAGGTTTACATATTGGCCTCAATTATTTTTGGGAATAACCTTTAACTATGGACTATTATTGGCATGGATATCAATCCATGAAAGTATTAGTTTGCCACCAATTTTGTTGTATTTTGGAGCCATATTTTGGACACTCGGGTATGACACGATTTATGGATACCAAGATATTAGGGATGATGAAATAATTGGAGTTAAATCAACTTCTATAAAATTTAAAGATAATCCAAAGAAAATTTTGTACTTATTTTATCTAATAACTTTTTTATCTTTAGTAAGTTTAGGATATTTAATGAAATTTAGTTATATTTATTTTATATTTTTAGTAATGCCACTTTTACATTTTTTTGTTTACCAATTAGGTAGACTTAATATTAAAAGTTCAAGTAACTGTTTAATGTTATTTAAGTCAAATAATTTTTTAGGATTAATAATTTTTTTAAATTTACTAGTTGGTAAAATTTTCTAAATTTATGAGCAATAAAGAAATTTTAAAAAAACTTTACAATCAATACACAAAAAAATTTGTACCAAAAATATTGTTTTCTATTTTTTTTTCCTTATTAGTGGCTGGGAGTACTTCTGCAATAGCGTGGCTACTAGACCCTGCTATAAAAAAAATTTTTATTGAAAAAGACCAAACATTAATATTACTTATACCAGCTGCAATAGTTCTTGCTTTTACAACTAAGGGCTTATCACTTTATATTGCCAAAACAACTTTAATTAAAGTTGGACAAGAAGTAACCAAAATTCTTCAATTACAACTAATGAAGTCAATAATAAAAGCAGATGCTGAAATAGTTGACAAAAAACATTCGGGAAAATTTATTTCTCATTTAACTTTTGATATCTCCATGATGACAAATTTAATTAGTGTCGTAATATTAAATATTGCAAAAGATTCATTAACTCTCATAGGTTTAATTGGTGTTATGTTTTATCAAAACTGGAGATTGGCTGTTTTTGCATTAATTATGATTCCTCTTGCCTCTTTTGCTGTAAAATCTCTAGGTAAAAGAATTGGAAAAGTAACAACACAGGCTCAAGAAAAATCAGGCATTCTTACAACATATATGCTCGAAGTATTTAAAAATCATAAAATAATTAAAATTTTTCAAAAAGAAAATTACGAATTTTCAAGAGCTGAAAAATTCATAAATAATTTAAAAGATAGATTGGTAAAAACTTCAATGGTTTTAGTACGGGCATCTCCAATAATGGAAACTCTAACTGGATTTATGATTGCTGGACTAATTTACTATTCAGGAAATTTAATAATGAAACAAGAACTGGACATTAATAATTTCTTTTCTTTTTTAGCGGCAATGATGTTGGCTTACCAGCCAGTTAGGTCGCTAGCAACCATTAACATGGCTATTAATCAAGGTTTATCAGCTGCAAAAAGGATTATGCCTCTAATTGAACAAGAAAATAATATTAAAGAAAAACCTAATGCTTTATCTCTTGAGACAAAAAAGGGTGAAATAAATTTTAGAAATATAAGCTTTAGGTATAACAACGAAGAGAGAGAAGTTTTAAACTCAATAAATTTAAATATTGTTGGCGGTGAAATGACTTCCTTAGTTGGTCATAGTGGAGCTGGAAAAACAACAATACTAAACTTAATACCAAGATTTTATGATAGAGTTTCAGGAGATATACTGATTGATGACCAGTCAATTTATGACATTTCAATATATTCTTTAAGAAATAATATCTCCCTTGTTAATCAAGATACAACACTATTTGATGATACAATTAAAAATAATATAGCTTACGCTAATTTAGACGCTACTGACGATGAAATTATTGAGGTTGCAAAACTTTCTCATTGCAATGAGTTTATTGATAAATTGCCAAATAAATTTGATACAGTTATAGGAGAAAATGGAACCAGGCTCTCAGGAGGAGAAAAACAAAGACTCTCTATAGCTAGAGCCATGTTAAAAAAAAGTAAAATTATTTTACTAGATGAAGCTACTTCATCCTTAGATGCTGAAACAGAAAGTAAAATTCAAGAAGCTATTAAACTACTTACTAAAGATAGAACAACGCTAGTAATAGCTCATAGACTTTCTACAGTAATGAATTCAAAAACAATTTGTGTCGTTGATGATGGAAAAATTGTTGCTGAAGGAAATCATGAAGAATTATTGCAAAAATCAGAAATTTATAAAAACTTTTATGAAAAGCAATTAAGAAAAGATTAATGTTATTTTTTTATAGACTAACTGTAAATTTTATTTTTTTAATTTCACCAATAATAATAATTTACAGAATATTTAAAAAGAAAGAAGATCCAAAAAGATTTTTAGAAAAAATTGGAAAATTTGATAAAAAAAATACAAATAGTAATTTAATATGGTTTCATGGATCAAGTGTTGGCGAAATTTTAAGTATCGTGCCTTTAATTGAAAAGCTTGAAAAAAGAAAAAATATAAAAAAAATATTAATAACATCGAATACTTTGAGTTCTGCAAAAGTTATAAAAAAATTAAAATTGAAAAAAACCTTTCATCAATTTTTTCCATTGGATGCAGAGTTTATAGTAGAAAAATTTTTGAATCACTGGAAACCAAAAGCAGTTTTTCTTATCGAATCTGAAATTTGGCCAAACATGATAATAAAAATAAAAGAAAAAAAAATTCCATTAATTTTATTAAATGCAAGAATCACAAAAAAATCTTTTAAAAAATGGAGTAAGGTTCTTTCTTTCGCTAAAAAAATATTTAATGAGTTTGATTTATGTCTGGGTCAAAATAACAAAACTTGCAATTATTTAAAAATTTTGGGAGCAAAAAATATTAAAAAAATTGGAAATTTAAAATTCTCACAGAGTAGATCTGAATTAAAAAATAAACAAAACACAAAAATAAAAAAAATTTTGAGAAACAAAAAAATTATTTTTTCAGCAATAAGCACACATAAAGGAGAAGAATTATTTTGTGGAAAAGTTCATGCTAATTTAAAGAAAAAATATAAAAATATAATTTCTATAATAATTCCTAGACATGTGCATAGAGCTCATGAAATCAAACAAGAATTAAATGCAAATGGTTTAAGGGTGCATTTGCATACTTCAAATAAAACAATTAATAGTAAAACTGATATTTACCTCGTAGATACTTTTGGAGAAACAAAATCTTTTTTAAAATTATCTAAAATTGCATTTATGGGAAAGTCTATATATGCTAAAGGAGGACAAAACCCACTTGAAGCTGCTAGATTGGGAAATAGAATTATCCATGGTCCTAATATAGAAAATTTTATAGAAGTTTATGACTTTCTCAAAAAGCAAGAAATTTCAACAAAAATTAAATCATACAAAGGTTTAGAAAATTTAGTTTTTAAATTTGATAGAAAAAAAAATTATTCTCAACAAATTATAAAAAAATTGTCCTATATAGGTAATCAAATTTTAATAAATAATGAAAAAGAAATTAATAAATATTGTTGATTTATGAATTTCAAAAAGCCAGAATTTTGGGATTATTCAAGATTATCTTTTTGGTCAATAATATTATACCCATTATCTCTTTTATTTTTATTGACTTCTTTATTAGTTAAATTTTTAAAAATTCAAAAAAAATTTCCTATACCAATTATTTGTGTGGGAAATATTTATGTGGGAGGAACAGGAAAAACTCCACTAGCAAAAGAAATTTTTCAAATTACAAAATCTTTGGATAAAAATCCCGCGTTTATTAAAAAATATTATAGTTATCTTAATGATGAAATAAATATGCTACAAAAAACTGGAAAAACATTTTTTTTTAATAAAAGAAAAGATTCAATAGAAGCTCTTATAAAAAATGGTTACGATTTAGCAATTCTTGATGATGGATTTCAAGATTCATCAATTTATAAAAATATTAATATTGTTTGTTTTAATCAGAAACAATGGATAGGAAATAGTTTTGTAATACCTTCTGGACCTTTAAGAGAAAAACTCTCAGCTCTGAAGAGAGCTGACTGTATTTTAATTAATGGTAATAAAGATAATAAAATTGAAAATCAAATATATAAAATAAATAAAAGTGCAAAAATTTTCCACTCAAGATATAAAGCTTTGGATGTTGATAGATTTAAAGAAAAAAAAATATGTGCATTTGCAGGAATTGGAAATCCATCAAATTTTTTTGAATTATTAAAAGAAAATAATTTAAATTTGGTTAATACATTTTCTTATTCGGATCATCATAATTATTCTTATACTGAAATTGAAAACATGGTTAAAAAATTCAATGATTGTGTTTTACTTACTACAGAAAAAGATTATTGTAGAATTCCACTCGACTCAGTTCTAAAGGATTTTAAAATTGAATATTTAAAAATTAGATTAGAAATAGAAAATAAAGATAATTTTATTAAATTAATAAAAGATAAAATATGAAAATTATAAAATATTTTTTTGAATTTATTTTTGTTTATACTTTATTAATTATTTTTAAAATAATCGGATATAAAAATGCTTCAAATTTAGGAGAAATTATTGGAAAAAAAATTGGTCCTTTTTTTCGATCAAATATTAAAATTCAAAATAATTTAGAAAATTCTAATATTGGTAATTCACCGGAAGATAGAAAATCTATAATTAACAATATGTGGGGCAATTATGGAAGAATATTATCAGAATATGTACATTTAAAACAATTTAGAAAAAATAATTTAAATCAATTTATAGAAATTGAAGGTCTAAATTATTTAAATGAAATTAAGAAAAACCATGAACAAGTAGTATTTATATCAGGGCATTTTAATAACTTCGAGCTAATGGCAATGGAAATAGAAAAAGCAGGAATAAATTTGTGTGCAATTTATAGGCCTCTTAATAATCCATTTTTAAATACTATCATGGAAAGCATTAGAAAAAAATATATCTGCAAAAATCAAATAAAAAAAGGCAAGAGCGGAACAAGGGATTTGTTAAATTTATTTAAAAAAAATTTTTCTGTAGCATTAATGATTGATCAAAGAGTAAGTGAAGGAAAATCTATAAAGCTATTTAATCGTTCTGCAAAAACTACAACCATTCCTGCACAATTAGCCAAGAAATACGGATGTAGCATTGCGCCAGTTTATGTCGAAAGAATTAAAAACCTTCATTTTAAGTTATATTTTAATAAACCGTTAAAATTTGATGATAAATTTTCTCTTGAGCAAATATCTTTGGAACTTAATAAAGTATTAGAAAAAATGATTTTAAAAAATCCTGATCAGTGGATTTGGTCACATGATCGTTGGAAATAAATCAATTTTTTTTGGTTAAGTCTTCTCTTTTTTGTGAAGCCTCAATATGAGAAAAATAAGGTTCTTGAAGTTCAACATTCCAATAATTTAATTTATCGAGAAATATTTTCTTTCCAGAAATTGCACAAATAACATGATCACCGTCTTCAAGAATCTCATATTTATTAGGTAAATATTTTATTCTAGCTAATTTATTTTTCATTATGTAGAAATGTATTTATATATGATTATTTGTATCATAGGAAGCGGGGGTAGAGAACATGCCATATGTAAAACAATTTCTCAATCTTCAAAAATAAGCAAAATATATTGCCTGCCGGGTAACGCTGGAACTCAACTATTGGCTGAAAATATCGATTTGGATATTAATAATTTTGAAAAAGTTTTAAAATTTTTAAAGGACTCAAAAATTGATTTGGTTATAGTTGGTCCAGAAAAACCATTGGTAGATGGCATTGTAGATTACTTAGAAAGCAATGACATTAAGGTTTTTGGTCCTAGAAAAATTCCTTCACAACTAGAAGGTTCAAAAACTTTTACAAAAAATATTTGTAAAAAATACAATATACCAACAGCTAAGTTTGGAATCTTTGAAAAAAAGGAAAATACTATAAATTTTTTAAAAAATTCGAAATTTCCAATTGTTATTAAGGCAGATGGATTAGCTGCTGGAAAAGGAGTTTATATATCAAAAAATTTATCTGAAGCAAAAGAAGCAGTTAATGAGATTTTTGATGGAAAATTTGGAGTAGCAAAAAAAATACTAGTTGAAGAATTTTTAAATGGTGAAGAAATGAGTTTTTTTATTGTTTGTGATGGAAAAAATTATAAATTATTTAAAACTGCACAAGATCACAAAAGGGTACATGAAGGAGATGAGGGGAAAAATACTGGAGGAATGGGCGCATACAGTCCGTCAGGACTAATAAACAAAATCTTAGAAAATAAAATTATTGATAAAATAATTTCTCCAACTTTAAAAGCAATAGAAGAAATGGGAGAAAAGTATAAAGGATTTCTTTATGCTGGTTTAATGATATTAGATAACGAACCTTTCTTGATTGAATACAATGTGAGAATGGGAGACCCTGAATGTCAAACGATTTTACCTCTTTTAAAAACTGACTTAATTGATGTTTGTAATGCATGCTGTGATGAAAATTTAGAAAATTTGAATATTGAATGGAGAGAAGAAAAAAGTTTATGTATCGTGTTATGTTCCAAAGGATATCCTGAAAAATTCACTAATAACGTTAAGATAGATAATCTAAATAATTTAAAATTAAATGATAATGACTTTATTTTTCACGCAGGAACAAAAAAACAAGAAAATGAAATATTTTCAAATGGAGGAAGAGTTTTAAACTTTGTATCTATCTCAAACTCATTTAAAAATTCAAGAGACAAAGTTATAAAGCTTATAAATCAATTAAATTGGAAAAATGGTTTTTTTAGAAAAGATATTGGCTATAAAATAATAGATAAATGAGAATCATAGGTGGAGTATATAAAGGTGTAAAAATTTTTGAAGCTTTTGATAAAAATACTAGACCACTAAAAGATTTGGTTAAAGAATCTATTTTAAACATTCTCGAATTTTCTAAAGATTCAAGAATAAATTTAAATAATTCATTAGTTCTCGATTTATTTTCTGGAACAGGATCTTTTGGATTAGAGTGTATTTCAAGAGGAGCGGCAAAAGTTTATTTCATTGAAAACTACACTCAATCATTAGAAATATTACATAAAAATATAAAAAAATTAAAATGTGAAAAAAAAACAAGAGTGTTTAATGAAGATGCTTTTAATTTTTTTGAGAATGAAGAATTAAAAAATGAAAAATTAGACTTAATCTTTTTAGATCCACCCTATAAAGAAAAAAATATAAAAATAATTTTGGAAAATATAGCTAAATTAAAAGTATTAAAAGAATCAGGATTAGTTGTATTACATCGTCACAAAAAAACAAAAGATGATATTGGCAAAAAATTTACTGTTAAAAGGTCTGTTAAGTATGGAATTTCAAAAATAATATTTGTAAAAATTAATTAAATAATATTTTCTTAGTTTCTTTTTTGATAAGTTCAACAGATGGTTGGTCAAATGGATTAACCTTTAATGCTCTTCCTAGCAAAATTGTTTCCAATATAAAAAAACAAAATAACTCTCCCAGTACCTCTTCATTTCTTCTTTTTATCTCAAAAGATCTGAAGGGTATTTTTTTTTTATAAAAAATTTTTTCAGTTGCTTTTTTTTGTGCATAAATAATTTTAGAAAAAGATTTATCTTTAAGATAGTTATGAGTCTTCTGTAGCAATTTATTATTAATCTTGTCTGATTTTTTATCTTGAGTGTAAAAAAATGTAAAAAAATTATTTTTTGGTCCATCCAAATATAATTGCAATAAACTATGATTATCTTTTGGCATATTTGAAATTACTGGAAGAATTCCTTTTGATTTTTTTCCTAAGCTCTCAGCAACCAATTGCTGATACCATTTAAAAAAATTATTAGATTTTTCATCATAATTTAATATTATAGAATTTGATTTTCTTTCTTTAACAAATTTTAAAATAGCACTTACATTTAAAATTAACTGATTTAAAAAATTATTATTATTAATTAAATAATTAAATCTTTTAAACTTCTTTTCGTTTAAACCCATTATCTCAGCTGGTAGCATTCCCGCTTCAGATAAAACTGAATATCTTCCACCAATATAATTTTTATGTTCAAAAATTTCTGCTTTCAAGTCTTTGGCAAGCTTGTTTAGATAACTATCTTTATTTTCTGTTAAAAAAATATTATTTATTTTTTTATCTATTAATAAATTTGAATTTAATATTGTCTCAAGAGTATTGCCTGATTTTGATATAATAATATTTACATCGTTATTAAACGATTTCTTTTTTTCTATTGTTGGATTTAAGTTGTTGATAAATACGAAATTTTTTTTAATTTTAAATTTCAAAAATTGATATATTGCTTCAGCGCCTAATGTAGAGCCACCTATTCCAATCAATCTAAAATTTTTCTTTTTTTTAATCTTGTTTAAACTTTTATTTGAATAACTGTACTTATAATTGTGCTTTAAACTTTCTAAAAGTTTTATTTCTTTAAACCATTTTTCTTTAAAAAAATATTTTTTATATTTTTTTTTAACTATATTAAAATTTTTAAATTTAATATTAGAAGTTAGCATGCTAATTATTAATTTTCTCTAATATCAATTCTTCTAAAGTTTTTTTATTATTAGAATTTTTTGAGCTATCTTTAATTTCTTTTGTTTCAATATTTAAAGCTTTTTTGATTTTTTGGTTATCATCATTAGAAATTTCCTCTGATGCTTTTTGATCTGATGGAACTGGTAATTTGTACATATCGGGAGGTGCTGTAAGTGGATTTTTCTTTTGTACTAAAAATTCATCACTCTTTTCTGATCTTTTTTTCCCCTGAATAGCGTCAGAAAAGCCTGTACAAGAATTAAGTAAAATTAATGATAAAATTACAAATAATATTTTTTTAATTTTCATCACTCTTTTTATAATTCATTAATTCAACAAAAATAAGACAAATAATTCCTATAGAAATAAATATATCTGCAATATTAAAAATAAACCAATGATATCCCTTATAGCTAATATCTATGAAATCTGGAACAGCAGAATAATATATTCGATCAAATAGATTACCCATTGATCCACCTAATATAATTAAAAATAAGTATGATCTAATCTTATCTGATTTAATAATTAGATATAAAATAATTAAATTTATAAAAATTATTAAAATTGTTATTAAATTATAGATTGTCGACTTGTCAAAAGAAAGTAAACCAAATCCTACTCCAGTATTCCAAACTAAAATCAAATTTATATAAGAGTTAATATATATATCTACTTCACCTAAATTTTCTAACACTGACAAAATATATAACTTTGAAATCCTGTCTGCTAAAAAAACAATTAAAACAATCCCAAAATATAAAATAATTTTTTTAAAAAAAAATTTATCCATTAATAATTATTATAAATTGCCATGTCTATCACATTTGTCTTTATTAATTTTCCAGCAAACACTACATTTTTTTCCTTCTGCTTTGTTTGTCTCAACAACAATTTCTTCTGGAGTATCTTGATCATTTTTTTCTATCTTTGCTCCAGAAGTAATACATAGTTCAGAAAAATCAGTTGCCTTAGATAATTCAAGCAACTTATCATTTAAAAGTATTTTTAAATTAGCTTCTAAACTTGAACCAATTTCTTTAGATGCTCTTTTTAATTCTATGCTGCTGTTACATTTGTCTCTTATTTTTATAAGCTCAGTCCATTTATTGTTTAAATCTTGATTATTCCAATTTGGTGGAATATTTGGAAATTTTTCTAGATGGATGCTTTCCTTTTCTTTGATTTTTAAAAGTGAGTAAATTTCTTCAGTTGTAAAAGACAGTACAGGCGCAAACCATTTTAATAATATTTCAAGAATAATATTTAAAAATTTTATTGCTGAAATTCTTTTCTTGCTTTCCAGTGGATCACAATACAAAGTATCTTTTCTAATATCAAAATAAAAAGCTGATAAATCAGATGTGCAAAAATTTAATATTTCCTTATACATGGTATGAAAGTTATATTTTTTAAAGTTCTTTTCAAATAAGAAGTTAAGATTGTAAATTTTGTGCAGCATATATTGCTCTAACTCTGGAAAATTTTTAATATTAATTTTTTCAAAATTAATTTTTTCGAATTTGTCGTTCAAATTTCCAAGAATATATCTAAAAGTATTTCTAATTTTTCTATACGATTCCGCGTGCTGCTCCAAAATTGAATAATCTATCCTTAAATCTTCAGCATAATCGGATACTGCAACCCAAGTTCTTAGAATATCTGCCCCATATTTTTTTAGAATATCTTCTGGTGAAATAATATTTCCAAGAGATTTTGACATTTTTAAACCTTTTCCATCAACAACGAAACCGTGAGATAAAATAGAATCAAATGGAGCCCTGCCTCTTGTTCCACAAGATTCTAACAAAGATGAGTGAAACCATCCCCTATGTTGATCTGAACCTTCTAGATACATAGATGCTGGCCATTTTAGATCTTTTCTTTTTTCAAGAACATAGGCATGAGTTGAGCCACTATCGAACCATACTTCAACAATATCAGTCATTTTTTGGTAATCTTCACTTTTATACTTTTTGCCCAAAAATCTTTGAGTATCTCCTTCAAACCAACAATCAGCTCCTTCTTTTTCAAATATACTTGCAATATTTTTTGTAACCTCTTCATCAATTAAAACATCGTTTGTTTTTTTTGACAAAAAAACAGGGATAGGCACACCCCATACTCTTTGTCTTGAAACACACCAATCAGGCCTTAGCTCGATCATTGATCTCAGTCTTTCTTTTCCTTTATTTGGATAAAAATTAGTTTCGTCAATTGATTTTAATGCTTTTTTTCTCAAGCCATGACTCTCCATTGAAATAAACCATTGGGGTGTTGCTCTGTGAACTAAAGGTGCTTTTGAACGCCAAGAATGAGGATAAGAATGAACTAGTTCACCATTAGACAACAGTTTTTTTTGTTCTTTCAATTTTTCTATAACTATTTTATTTGCTTTAAAAATATGTATTCCTTCAAATGTTGGTACATGCTTTGTATATTTTCCATCATCGTCAACTGTTTCTTCTGCCTTAATGTTATTTTTTAAACATAAGTTAAAATCATCAGGTCCGTGACTAGGTGCACAATGAACAATTCCCGAACCTTGTTCTAATGTAACAAAATTTGCATCTAACATTGGTATGTCATAATTAAATCCAATTTTTGAAAATGGATGGCTACATATAGTTCCTTTAAAATCTTTTCCTGAAAAAGATAAAACCTTTCTAAAATTTTTAATATTGCATTCTTTTATTAAAGATTTTAACAAATCTTCGGCAACTATTATTTGTTTGTCTTTAAAATCTGTTTGATCTTCTATTTTAATAATTGCATATTTTAAGTTTTCATTATAAGCCAATGCTCTGTTAGCTGGAATAGTCCATGGAGTTGTTGTCCAAATTATAACTTCACTATTTAAAAGTTTTTCATTTTTTGATTTTTTAATATTGAAAGCTGCAAAAATTGTATCAGATTTATGATCCATGTATTCAACTTCCGCATCTGCTAACGCTGTTTTTTCTACCGTTGACCAAAGCACTGGCTTGTAACCTCTATAAAGGCTGCCTTCCTTTAAAAATTTTCCAAGTTCTCTAACTATTTGAGCCTCTGCATCAAAACTCATTGTTGAATAATAATTGTCCCAATCTCCTATTACCCCAAGTCTTTTAAACTGCTTTTTATGTACTTCGATCCATTTAATTGCAAAATCCCTACATTCTTTTCTAAATTCATTAACCGGAACTTCATTTTTATTTTTTTTATTTTTTTTATATTGTTCCTCAATTTTCCATTCAATTGGCAAACCATGACAATCCCAACCTGGCACATAAACAGAATCTTCACCATTCATTTGGTGAAATTTTACTATTAGATCTTTAAGAATTTTATTAAGCGCTGTTCCCATGTGTATATCTCCATTTGCGTATGGAGGCCCGTCATGAAGAACAAACTTTTCTTTTCCTTTACTTGACGATCTTAACTTTTTATATAGATCAATTTTCTCCCAGTAATCGATTATTCCTGGTTCTTTATTCTGTAAATTTGCTTTCATCGAAAAAGCTGTTTTAGGAAGATTAATATTATTTTTGCTCATTATTTTAATTTACTTTTTTCGCAATTTTGAGGTCTAGGTTAATTTGTTTTTTTAATTGGTTTATATTTTTAAATTTCTTTTCTTTTCTTATAAAGTTCATAAATTCAATAGTTAAGTACTTATTATAAAGATTTCTAGAAAAATTAAATATATGAACCTCTAAAAGTAATTTTTTTTGATTAAAAGTTGGTCTATATCCTAAATTTGCAATGCCTTTAAATAATTTTTTATTATTTTTTAATAAAATATTAACTGCATATACTCCGTGTCTAGCAACAACATAATCATTTAGCTCAATATTGCATGTTGGAAATCCAATTTTTCTTCCCATTTTTCTTCCAACTTTTACTTTTCCTTGTATCGACCAGCTTCTGTCTAAATATTTATTAACAACATTAATTTTACCTTTAGTTATTAATTTTCTAATTAATGTTGAGGAAATTGTTTTATTTTTTTTCTTTAATGGTTTTGGATTAATTACTTTATAATTATATTTTTTTTCTAAAAATTTTAACTTAGTTACATTGCCTTCTCTTTTATTTCCAAACCTAAAATTATTACTAACAAAAATATATATTGGTTTTAGTTTTTTAAACAAAATATGTTTAATAAAATTTGAATAATTTATTTTTGAAAATTTTTTATCAAATTTTTTAATTATAATAAAATCTATTTTAAATTTTCTTAAACATTTAATTTTTTGATTTAGATTAGAAATTTTAAAGTTATTTAATTTTTTATTAAAAAACATTTTAGGCATAGGATCAAAAGTTAATACGCCAATATTTACTTTAAATTTTCTTTTATATTCTTTTGCTAACTTAAATAATTTCTGATGTCCAATATGCATTCCATCAAAGTTGCCAATTAATAAAATTGAATTCTTATGTTTGTTTAAAATAGAAAAATTCTTATATAATTTTAATTTTTTTACCATTTTAATTTTAATTGAGTATAATCGACTCTAACATTGTATTTTTTTATAGTTTTTTCAAAACTTTCATTTTTTATTTCTTTTCTATGAATTCCATTTGTAATTAATAAACTATGAAAATCTTGATTATTTGCTCCTTTGATATCTGTGTTTAAATTATCTCCTATGCAAAAAACTTTTTTGTTTTTTATCTTTGCTGATTGATTATAAACATTTGGATATGGTTTTCCAAAATATTCTACTTTCCCTCCTAATTCTTCAAATACTTTTGCAACTGATCCAGCACAAAATTCTCTCTTTTCT
>Ga0187827_10005964_pt1 | contig 14186 bp, 10 predicted proteins | sample ETNtaG_39_FD_167969 | JGI IMG/M metagenome (GOLD analysis project Ga0187827, IMG submission 167969) | Marine microbial and viral communities from oxygen minimum zone, Eastern Pacific Ocean - ETNP2014_SV_150_PacBio MetaG (Illumina Assembly) | ecosystem: Environmental > Aquatic > Marine > Hypoxic... | reverse complement strand
GAGTTCGACTCGATCCCACGCAGGCCAGAAGTGCGCCGGTCCGCGCCCGAACAGGAGTGGGGAGAGCATCCCGGCCAGTCCCGTTGGGGGCAGGTTGTATCGGGAGGCCTGTTCGTAGCTGAGGCCAGCGCGGTGGGTGTATTGCGCCAGTTCGACCGTCGGAATCACGAAAAACGCGCACAATCCCAAGGTCAGCACAGCTGCGCCGGCGCATAGCGCCAACCATTGTGCCTTGCGGGGATTTGTTGCCAGCATCCAAAATGCGGTCAGTGATATTGCAAGCCCGACGATTAGTGCCATTTGGGCGTGCCCGGCGAGAACGGCTAGCGTGACGACCACGGCGAGAGCGGCAGCGGATGTCAGGCTGCGTTTGCTTTGCATGCGCTGCAGAAACAGCCAGGCCCAGGGGAGATATGCGGCCGTTGCCACGATGTTCAGGTTGCCAATATGGGTGATGAATACGGACGAGAACTGAAACGCTAGCGCCGCGACCAATGGCGGCTGTGTGTTGGCGTGGGGATGGTTTGATCGCGCGGCGACATACATGCCAGCACCGGCGAGAAACACATGTAACGCCACCAGCCATTCCAGGGCGCGATAGGGTACATCCGGCAGCAGCGCAAGGAGTAGATTGGGGGGATAGAATAAGCCGGATTGGTTGTCGGCCGCAAATGGGGCACCGGAATACAGGTACGGATTCCAGAGCGGCAGCTCGCCGGCGCGCAGAGTTTGCGCGGCGTAGCGATACGTTGGCCACAGGAACGATTCCAGGTCGCCGCCGCCTTTGGGGATATGCCAATCGCCGCCCAGCACCAGCGGCCAGAAAAACAAGAGCGTAGCGAGAAACAGCACGCTCAAGGCTATGGCATCTGGGCGCGGAGATATTTTCCAACGGCGCTTCGTTATCTCGCTCGGCTTTTTCAACAATGGTCGTACCCCGGGGATGTGGGCCCCGGCCGGTTATGCGGGCGAAGGGCGGTGCGCGTGTAACTCGGGCGTGGACTCCCCCGCGAGCACATCCAGTGCATGCGGGAGCACCGGCGTTAGCACAGCCAGCGCTTCGCGCACTGCCTTGGGATTTCCGGGCAAGTTAATGATCAGGCATTTTTCACGAATGCCGGCGACGGCTCGCGAGAGCATCGCGTACGACGTGATCTGCTGTCCGGCAGCCCGAATGGCCTCCATCAGGCCCGGTGCTTCGCGTTCAATGGCCGCCCGCGTGGCTTCAGGCGTGACGTCGCGGGGCGCGAATCCGGTGCCACCGGTGGTAAGAATCAGTTGCATGCCCTCGTGGTCCGCCCAGCGGCAAAGCTGTGCGCGTATTTGCGCATGGTCATCGGGGACTGTGGCAGCGGCGGTGCAGGCCCACCCCAATACTTCAGTGAGAGCTGCCACGAGTGCGGGGCCGCTGAGGTCGTCTCTTTCACCGCTGGCGCTTCGGTCGCTGACTGTGAGTACGGCTACTCGCGGGCCACCGCCCGGTTCTGGTGTGTTCACATCACTCGGAGTAGCCGGCCACTTTTCGCCAGGGCCCATGCATGCCGTCTTCGGTCACCCCGTAATAGACGCGAATATCTCCCTCTGGCGTGCGCTGGCATAGATCGACGCGGGAGATTGAACCCTTGCGATAGTGCGTGATAAAGCCGAGGTCATCGTGCCATTTCACCTTCAGTTGGCTGAGATTCAGGTTGCCTTCGCGTTGCTTGATGGCGTAATGCCACAGACGGCGTGCGGAAGAGCGGGTGACATTTTTCACCTGGTTTCCGTTTCGCAAGTCGCGCATAGTGTGGTACCGGGTACCGTCGCGCTCCTCGGTAGCAACGATTTCCACTCCGGTGCGAGGCGGCTCAACACCGACTGGGAGTTTGCCGCCTTGCTCCGGTGCTTCCGGCCCGGGTTCGCTTTGCTGTGCGTGTGCCTTGGAGCGCGGCCGGGTGGTGAGTTGCACGATTTCGTCACGCACGGCGAGTGTGGTTTCGGATTCATCGCGCACAAAAATCTTGTTGTCGTCTATGGCGTAGGGAGGATCGACGCCGCGAGGTACGTTAATGCGCAGCACCTTTTTCCCGTGCGTGGAGAGAGCGTCGATGGAGCAAGTCAGCGTTGGCGTAATGCGGCCACTTATTTCGTGCCTGACTGCGCCGATGGTGCGGGAGATGTTGGCGACCCCGGTTGGCGTCTTCTTTGGGTCGCTAGGAGTTCCGATGAATACCACTCCGCCGTTGGTATTCGCCATGGCGCAGACATCAGATATGACAGCGAAAAGGTGGCCGCCGCGTTTGGTTATTTTTGGCTGGAAACTTTGCACAATGCTCTCGCCCTCGTCTCTGGCGGTCTGAACGTAATCGAGCTCTTTTTGGACACCCCGGAAAGGTCGCGTGCGCGCGAAATCCGGGCCGGTCAGCAACGATTTCAGCGCATCGAAATTGACTTCATGTAGCTGCATCTCTGTGGGGCGGTCTCCCACACCCAGCAGGCGCGAGTTTTTCGGGTCGCGCAGCAGCCGGTGTGCATCCGAGCCCTGGATGCAGTGCATGCGGCGCGGGTACTCCGGTTTGGAGCCGTTGAAGAAGTGAGCGGTGGAGCGGCGGCTGCGCGAGTCCAGATCGGTCACTTCGAGGGCATGGAGGTTTTCGTCCTGCGTATAGGCGACTTTAGTTTGGCCACCAAAGCGGAAGCCGCGCATGGCCACTCCGTGGGTTGAATTAGCGTGCGCAGCAATTGCCACCCCTCCGGCATTGGCGATTTGGCGGTAAGCGCTGAGCACGTCCGCACTTGCGCCGACATTGGATGAGCCTTCGTCCAATTGAGCGGCTGGGATGTTGAGATTCAAAAGTACATGCTCGATTGCCCGAATGGGCACATCGGGCGAGAAAATGCCCAGAATGTGGAAACCAAATGTGGCTGTAAACTCAAACCCGGGCAGGACGAGGACGCTTTGTTGTAATTTGCGGTACTCCTGCAGTCGATGCTTTTCGGCCGGCTTCAGTCGTTTCAGACGCTCGAGCAGCTCGAGCTCGGATATCTCCTGACGCATAGCGCGGAAGCCCCCGACAGTGTTGTGGTCGGTAAAGGCGACCATGTCCAGCCCGCGAACTCGAGCTTGGCGCAGAATATCTAAGTAACCTATGTCCGGTTCCTCGTAATCGTTGGAGCCCGGTGTGTGCAGGTGCAGGTCTACTTTGCGCCAGCGTCGCGCTGAAGACGGTCGTTTTCTGGGCATGTTAATGCTTGCGCTTCGATGTTGACTCTGGTGGCGTCAAAGCCTCGGCGATAACCTCTTTGACGCGGTCCACCAACACAAACTTTACCTGCTTTCGGACTTCTTCAGGTACGTCATCGAGGTCTTTTTCGTTTCGGCGCGGAAGCACGACGGTCGTCAGGCCGGCGCGGTGCGCCGCGAGAATCTTCTCTTTAATGCCGCCCACGGGCAGTACCTGACCCCGCAATGTGATTTCACCGGTCATGCCCACATCCGGGCGCACCGGTTTTTGGGAGAACAGAGAGGCTAGCGCCGTAGCCATTGTCACTCCGGCCGACGGGCCATCCTTGGGCACCGAGCCGGCCGGGACGTGCAGGTGGATATCGTGGTGCTGGTAATGGTCGGAGGCGAGGCCAAGGTCCTCGCTGTTTGAGCGCACATACGAAAGCGCGGCTTTGGCAGATTCCTGCATCACGGAACCGAGCTGTCCGGTGAGCTGAAAGCCTTTCTCGCCGGGCATTTCCGTGGCTTCCACGAAAAGCACGTCGCCACCGAAGGGCGTCCACGCGACGGCGGTGGCGACACCGGGTACGGCGGTGCGTGCAGCCACCTCCTCAGAAAAGAAGAAACGGGGCTTCCCGAGATACTCCTGTACGCGCTTAAGGTTGATGGTCACGTGCTTGAATTCGCCTTCAGCGATGCGGGTGGCGACCTTGCGGCAGACCGCGGCGATTTCGCGTTCTAGGTTGCGCACGCCGGCCTCACGCGTGTAATAACGGGCGATGTTTTTTATGGCGTCCGGCTTAAATGTGATCTCGTTTTTGCGCAGGCCATTCTCACGGATCTGGCGCGGGATGAGATATCCGAGTGCGATGGCTAATTTTTCGCGCTCGGTGTAGCCTGCCAGCTGCAGCGTTTCCATTCTATCGCGCAAGGCCGAGGGTATGGGCTCGAGCATGTTGGCGGTGGTGATGAAAAAAACCTGCGAAAGGTCAAACGGCACGTCTAAATAATTGTCGCGGAACTCACGGTTCTGCTCAGGGTCCAGTAGCTCGAGCAGCGCGGAGGCGGGATCGCCACGGAAATCTGTTCCCATTTTGTCTACTTCATCCAGCATGAAGATCGGGTTTTGCGTCTCGCAGCGGCGCAGGATTTGCATGATTCGCCCCGGCATCGCGCCGATGTAGGTGCGGCGGTGGCCGCGGATTTCGGCTTCGTCGCGCATCCCACCCAGCGACATGCGCACGAATTTGCGCTCCATCGCGCGCGCGATTGAGCGCCCTAGCGAGGTCTTTCCGACTCCGGGAGGACCCACTAGACACAGTATCACGCCCTCCCGTTCCTGACGAATATGGTCTATGGACTGTGGCTGACGCCTTCCGCGTCTTTCAAGGCGCAGTTTGCGCACCGCGAGGAATTCCAGAATGCGTTCTTTGAGTTCATCTAAGCCGTAATGATCTTCGTCCAGAACAGTGCGGGCGTGCTGCACGTCCAGATTGTCGGCTGTGGTCACCCCCCACGGCAGAGTGGTTATCCAATCTAGGTAAGTGCGAATTACGCCGTATTCGGCTGCGGCGGTGGGGAGTTTCGCGAGGCGGTCGAGTTCGCGCACAGCCTCCTTGTGCGCTTCCTCGGGCATGTCGGCAGCCTCAATCTTCTTGCGAAATTCCTCGATTTCGACTGTCTGCTCATCGCCTTCGCCAAGTTCCTTCTGGATTGCTTTCAATTGCTCGCGCAGGAAATATTCGCGCTGCATGCCTTCCATCTCGGTGGGGGCGGCTTCCTGGATTTTGTGACCCAGCGCCAATACTTCCACTTCGCGCCCGAGTACTCCGAGGAGGCGGCGCAACTTGGCGCTAACGCGGTTCTGTTCAAGCAGTCGCTGCGCCAATTGCAAGTCCATGCGCAGGTACGTTGCGATGGCGTACGCTAGCTGGAACGGGTCATCCATGTTCAAAGCGGATGAAATTATTTCCTCTGGCATAGATGGCATCAGCCCGGCCAGTTTCTGGAATTGCTCCACGGTGGCGCGTGCGAGCGCTTCAATCTCAATGCCGGTCTCGTCTGTTTCCGGGCTCAACGTGATCTGCGCTTTCAGATACGGATCAGTCTGGACGTAGTCGCCTATCCTAATGCGGGCAATGCCCTGCACCAGCAGGCGCACGGTGCCATCCGGGGCGCGCATCAGTCGGTGGACCGCGGCCGCCGTGCCCACCCGATAAAGCTGGTCAGGCCCCGGAGTCTCCAGATCCGGGTCCTTGCTGGCTACTAGGCCGACGATGCGCTTGCCGCTGGTGACCTCGTCGATCAGCTTTACCGAACGGGGCTGACCGACCGTCAGTGGCACTGCGGTCATCGGATAGACGACCACTCCGCGCAGCGGCAAAATCGGCAGCACGCTCGGGATTGCGTCCTCGAGCGATTTCTCCGCGCCTTTCTCTTCGTCCTGCGCGGCATCCTCTTTGACCGTGGAGACGATCTGGCCAAATTTATAGAGGGAGTTCGGCAACATTTTATCCAGTTCATCTGCAGCATCTGAGTCGGGAGGAATGCGGAACTCGAATCGATACGCGCTCATAGGGCTAATCGATTTCGATAATCGGGATGTGCCGGCGCTGCTTTGGAAGGCGCACAGTGAGAAAGCCATCAGCGTAATTTGCGTCGACGTCATCAGATTCAATTAGGGAAGGCAGTTTGACCTCGGTGGCGAATTCACCGTAAGAGATTTCCATCTGGTGGAATGCGCGGATGCCCGAACGCCTCTCGCGTATGCCGGAGACGGCCAGATGCCTGCCTTGCAGGGTAATATGAAACTCCGCGTCTTCCATGTCGGCGATTTCCACCGTTACCACGATATGTGTCTCTGTCTCGATTACGTCCGTGGGTGGGCGCCATCGGTGAGTATGGCCGCTCGGCGTCAGGTGGGATGTATGCGCCGTAAACACGCTGACGGCGCCGATTGTGATTCTGGCTTCCTGCGGCGGGTAAGGTTTCTTGGTCAAGATTACACCGGTAACGCCGGGCATTTCAATGCTCCGGCAAACATATCGCAGCATGATTTTACCATTGATGGTGCCAGAGTGGGCGGTTGGGCTGCCGTCCTACGCGTGTGATATCGCTTAAGTATGGTGGCGTCTGCGAACAATAAACGTTAATGCTGAGACTACGGCCACGATTGCCATTAGATTCTGGTTTGCGTTCAATCCACCGATCTGGCTGCTGTCAACACGGATGAACTCGAGGCAGAAGCGGATTGTGGGATAAATGATAAAGTAACCCAGCGCAATCTCGCCGGTGAGCAGTCGCTTGGAATAATTCCGGGCCGCCCAGAGCAGCAGCAGGCAGCCGAGTAGGTTTAGAACGGACTCGTAAAGGAAGAGAGGATGAAATGTCTCGTACTGAGCGAACGCGGCCACCCGATTTTCGGGCGCGATGTAAATTGCCCATGGGAGGCTGCTTGGGAGGCCATAAAGTTCCTGATTGACGAAATTTCCCCAGCGCCCAATCGCCTGCGCGAGCAGTAATCCTGGGACGGCGACATCGGCCCAGACCACGAACCCGTGGCCGCGTTTATTTGCGAAGAGCCACAGGGCAAACGCGCCGCCGGTCACTCCGCCCGGGATCCCAAGGCCGCCCTTCCAGATTTGCAGCACGGCGGCCGGGTTCTGCCAATACGGGTTGTGGGTGCCCGGCGGCATCATGCTCGGAGGCGGGGTGAGAACATGGTAAAGGCGCGCACCCACAATGCCGCCCAGCAGCGTCCATATGAGCGCGTCCCAGACGAATGCGGGGTCCAAGTGGCGGCGGCGGGCCTCGTATGCGGAAAGGTATCCGGCAGCCATCGCGCCGGTGACGATAATCAGTCCGTAAAAACGGATAGATAGACCGCCAAAGTGAATGCCGAGGGAATCAATTGCCACGGGTCTTTTGCGGTTCAGGCCGGCGCGGCGAATTGAGGCGCGTCACAGGCTGGATGGTTGTGCTGCAGGGCGCGAGCGCCGGTGCATCAACAATCGTCTGCAGGGCGTTCGGAGTCCTTCGTTTCTGGTTTGGCCCCACCGCGCGCGTACCATTGTCGCCGCACGTGGAGGGTGCGCTGTACGGCGGTGATGTTGGCCAGCGGGGCGATGATCCAAAGCGCGATTTCCGGGTGGCGAAATATGAGCGCCGGCGCGAGTACAAGGTATCGTTCCATTCGGGTGAGTACGCCCACACTGGCGGAAAAGCCGAGCGATTCGGCGCGTGCCCGCGTGTATGAGACCATCAGCGAGCCCACGATCGCTAACAGCACGAGTACCATTTCCTGAGTGGCGGCGCGGTTAGCGTAGTGGATGAGCAGCCCGAGCATAATGACGGATTCAGACCAGCGGTCGGTGGTGGAGTCCACGAACGCCCCCCACGGTGACAGTTTCCCCCGCGCTCGGGCTGTTGCCCCGTCGAGTGCGTCAATAGGCCCCATCAGGAGTATCAATATACCGCCCCAGACGAAATCGCCGCGCGCCAGCAGGGCTGCGCCGATGGCGTTTCCCGCGAGGCCGCTGAAGGTGAGCACGTTCGGGTGGATTCCCGAGTGCGCTAGTAGTCGGGCGATCGGGTCAACGATGAACTGAAAGGCCTGCCTGCTCCAATCGGTGAACGAGCGCAGGGCGGTGGTTTTACTGGCTGAGTCAGGCATGTGTGTCCGCACGGGTGGGTTGTGCTTCCGCGATGAGAATAATGCTCATGAACGAACTTTACGTGAGTGTACCACAGAAAGGCCGGCGGCGCGCGTGACTCGGCGTTCGTGACGCCGAGTCACGCGCGGAAAACTGCAGCGAGTTGAGGGGATGAGATCGCACGACGGTGCGGCGGAATCTTGATATACTTGTGTCCACAGCGGCGCGGCGAGAGCATTGGTTCCCGTGGGCGTTTGGAGCGTGAGTGGTCAGAGAGGTAAGGATGACGGAAGATATGCAACGATTTCTTGAACCGACGCGCTTTTTGGATAGCGAATCGGAAGCGGTGACCGCGTTTTCGCAGCGGGCGTGTGGCGAGCTAAGGTCGGGTGTGGCACGGGCGGTGAGCCTGTATTACGCGGTTCGTGATGAAATTCGTTACGACCCGTATCGCATCTTTCTGGTGGAGGATGAATATGTTGCCAGCAGTGTGCTCGCGCAAGGTTACGGCTTTTGTGTTTCCAAATCCATTTTACTGGCTGCCGGTGCGCGGGCGCAAGGCATACCAAGCCGTTTGGGATATGCCAACGTGCGCAATCATCTCACCACCGAAAGATTGAAGCGGGTGATGAAGACCGATGTGTTCGTCTTCCATGGCTACACGGAGCTATATCTGCAGGACAGCTGGGTGAAGGCTACCCCGGTGTTTAACCTTTCGCTGTGCGAGCGCTTCGGCGTCCGGCCGTTGGAATTCGATGGCAGGCACGATTCCATTTTCCACGAATATGATGCGCACGGTAATCGGCACATGGAATATCTGCACGACTACGGCCAATTTGCGGACCTGCCTTTTGACATGATGGTGGCCGAATTTCGGCGTCATTATCCGCACATGTACAAGGATGGCGGTGTCTCGATCGCCGGTGACTTTGCCGCCGAAGCGGATGCGGAAAGGGCGCACGCCCTTTCTTCGGAGTGACATCCGTGCCGTTCAGAGATAAACCCGAGTGTATTCAAATTCTGTGAAAGGAGCCACCGATGCCTAGACTTAACATAGACGGTGTCGGTGAAGTCGACGCGGAAGTCGGGAAGCGCCTTGTGCTAGCGCTCTGCGACAATGGCGCTGACAACTTGCACGCCTGCGGAGACTCTGCGCGCTGCACCACCTGCCGGGTGCAGTTCATCTGGGCAGAGCCAAAGGATTAGACGCAGGCAGAACGCAATGCGTTTGACGCGCACGACATGGTGGGGGAATGCCCACTGGCGTGCCAGTGTGTGGTGACCGAGGACATGCAAGTGTGCCCGCTGATGAAGTTCAGCGAATCCGTTCGACCGAACCCGGGGCAGCGCCCTCAGACTGATACCACGCCTGAGCCGGAGTGGATTCAACGACCGATGGGATAAGTATATTTCATGCGGTTTTTTGCGCGCCGGCTCAGCGGTCGGCATGTTTCGTTAAAACGCTCGCAGGAACGTGTATAATGCGACATGATTGCCTTACGCAGCAATATGCGCCGCCGGCGCACCAAGGTAGAGAGGACGAGTATTCTAGGGCAGACGAATGAGTAAAGAGGACGCTCCGATAGAGTCGCCGGGCACGGTCGAATCAGGCGACACGAGTGCTGATTCGCGTGCTGCGGGCGAACAGTTGTGGTCGGGGCCTGTCAGAATGCTTGTCTCCCGGCGCAAGCAAATATTGGAGATTTCGGTCAACGCGTTGCGCCGGTGCTGGTTCTTGATTCTTGCAGGGATTTTGGTGCTATGGGCCGCCAGTGATCCCGGTGTGCTGAATCTTGGGTTGCTGGCGCTGCAATTCGTCGGCAGATTGCTATTCGCAGTTCTGTTTATGGTGGTTCAGTTCGGTGCGTTGTTCTGGTTCATAAGCCGTACTCGCACAGTTGTTGTTAAACCGGGCGATGACAAACAGGTGACTTTTGACGACTACTGGGGCCAACCAGCCTTATTGAGGCTGGTGAAACAATGGATTAGTTTACTCGGGGACCGCGACAAGTTTGTCGAAATGGGCGGGCAATATATCAATGGCCTTATGCTCTTCGGTGAGCCTGGTACCGGTAAGACACTATTAGCCAAAGCAATGGCTGGAGAAGCAGGAATTGCGTTTATGTCGGTTGAGGGCTCAGGATTTCGTGGAATGTTTTGGGGGATGGATACCCTGAAAATGATGACCTTTGTAAAAAAGGCACGAAAGCTAGCGCGTGAATATGGTGCGTGTATTGCCTACATTGATGAGATTGATGCTGTTGGCATGAGCCGCGGCGGCGTAATGGGCGGTGGTGGTGAGATGTCGGGTGGCATGATGGGTGGCATGATGGGCGGAGGGATGATGAACGGAGCTCTCACGCGACTACTCTATGAGATGGACGGTATTGCTGAGGAGAGCCGTGGGGATAAATTCAAGGCAAGGATACATCGATTGCTTCGCAAGCCACCGCCCAAACGTAACTGGCACGTACTCTTTATGGGGTCTACCAACAGGCCGGACGTTCTCGACCCGGCCTTGCTCCGCCCTGGAAGGTTCGACCAGGTGATCAAAGTCGAGCGCCCCGACCGAGTCGGCCGCAAAGCAATTGTCGAGGGCTACCTGTCCAAAATAAAGCACGATGGTGATGATGTCGACGTGGACGCAATAGTGGCCGATACACCGCACGCTACACCGGCTCAGGTAATGTCTGCCATCACTAAGGATTCCGTTCGGCGGGCGTTGTTTGATGACCGTGACTATGTGAAGCAGGATGACATTGATCAGGCTATCCAGGAGCAGCTGGTCGGCATGGCTAATCCCATCCAGGAGATGGACCCCGTGCAACTGCGCCAGGTGGCGTATCACGAGGCCGGTCATGCGGTGATTCAACACTACGTCATGCCTGACCAGCGCATCTCGCGCGTCAGCATCATACGCCGCTCAAGCGGTGCCCTTGGTTACATGATGCATGTAGACACTGTGGAGATCTATGGTGAACCACTGAGGCGAATCGTAGGCCTCATTATGGTCTCACTTGCTGGCCACCTTGCCGTGAAGGTTTTTATGGGCGAGTTCTGGATCGGGGCGGGGAGCGATTACAACAATGCCCGCATGGAGTTTCGTCGCCTGGCTGTACATGGCTATTTCGGCCCGCCTGTGTCCGAGCTGTATCGGGATATCAAGGAGCTCCGCTTCTCTGACGAACGAGTTGAGAAGATGTGGTTGGCTCTGGAGGAGCAGATAGAGAAACTCCTGATTCAGCACGCTGACGAAGTCGAAGCCGTAGCCGAAGCGTTGCTGGAAAAGCAAGACCTGTCCAACGCAGAAGTCCTAGCGCTGCTGGGCAAGAACAGCCTGCAGCGGGCGCAGGACGAGGGCCGCGAGATGGAGAGCGTGCTGGAAGAGATCGGTACAAATGTGGAAGGACTGGCCCATAAGCGACAGCGGGCCAGAGTCGCGGCGATGGCTGCGGACGACGGACCGCACGACTCTGCTCCCCCGGAATAGCTGGATCGTTGCCGGCCGGTGTAATTCTGCGCCCGACTATTCCTTCGATCTAAGATATATTTCCATCAGTTCATCTAAATCGCCATCCAACACCCCTGGAGCGTTTCCGATTTCGTGCTGGGTGCGGTGGTCCTTAACCATCTGGTAAGGGTGCAGCACATACGAGCGAATCTGGCTGCCCCATTCTGCTTTCACGAAATCTCCCCGTAAATCTGCTATCTCTTTATCGCGTTCAATTTGATGCAGCTCGTACAACTTGCCGCGAAGCACCTTCATGGCGTTATCCCGATTCTGGGCCTGCGAACGCTGGTTCTGGCACTGCACAACTGTGCCGGTGGGTTGGTGGGTGATGCGCACTGCTGTGTCGTTCTTCTGCATGTGCTGGCCACCGGCGCCTTGGGCGCGAAAAGTATCAATTTGCAGGTCCTTCGGGTTGATGGTTATTTCACCAATGTCGTCAATTTCCGGCAGTGCCTCCACCATGACGAAGGAGGTGTGGCGGCGGTTTGCCGAATCAAAAGGGGAAATGCGCACCAGCCGGTGCACGCCGCGTTCCGCGCGCAGATAGGCATATGCGAATTTGCCAGTCACGGTGACGGTCACACTCTTGATACCGGCTTCTTCACCTGAAGATTGGTCGATGATTTCGGTGCTGAATCCCCGCCGCTCCGCCCAGCGCAAGTACATGCGCAATAACATCGCGGCGAAATCCTGCGAATCCACCCCGCCTGCGCCGGCGTACAGGTTTAGTATGGCGTTTCCGCTGGCGTGCTCGCCTGAGAGCATCGCTTCAACGTCCAGCCGATTGGTGGCGCCCTCAATCTCGGCAACTTCGGTTTCGAGGTCGGGAAGCAGCGACTCATCCTGCAGCTGCGCCAACTCGAGCGCATCGGCGATACGAGTGGAGAGCGTGCCCCAGAGTTGAATCTCCTCGCTCAGGGCGGTGACCTGCTGCATGACGCGGCGGGCTTTTTCGGGGTTGTCCCACAGGTCGGGGGCGGCGGACTGTTTTTCCAGAGTGGCTAGTTCGAATTTCTTTGCCGGAAGGTCAAAGACGCTCCATGAGCGTCTGGATGGTTTTGTTGGTCTCCGTCAATCGCGCGATGAGATCTTGCATAATGATGAGCCTCTTCTATTGCCGAGGATTATAGCACTGCGACGGAGACCGAATATCAGCGCGCGGCGAGGTTTTCGTGCAATTGCCCGGGTGTTGTGACGCGGATCGAATCGTAATTCGTGCCGAAATAATGGACCGCATACCATTGACGCAGGTCGTCCCCCCATTCATCCGGGTTGAGCGCCAGTATCGCGCGGCTGTCCAGGTCTCCTATTCCGGCGTCGTCCGCGGAGAAGCCAGTGGTCCAGCGGTAACGGGTCATGACCCCGCTATCAATAACGGCCTGGATATACGCGCTGCGCGCGTCTTGAGGCATTAGCAGGTAGGTGCGCTCATACTGGACGCGGGGGTTGCCGCGGGCGCCGTTAGACGCGTAGGCGGCCTGCGCAGCAGCGCTGCCGTCTTGATTGAGCACAGTGGGAATATCTGCTTCAGCACTACTGGCGAGATATCCGGCCAGGGCATCCGGGGAGAGTGCGGAGATCGGCAGATAGCCCACGCCGGGGTAATGTTCGCGGTACCAGTCGGACAGATCCGCGCCCCAGCTTTCCGGGTTGACTGCCAGTACCACGCGCTGATGCAAGTCGCCGATGCCGGCATCGTCGGCGGAGTATCCGACCGTCCAGCGGTGTTTCGTCCACTGCCCGCTGCTTAACACCGTCTGTAGCCATTCCGCCCCGGAATCTTGCGGGAGCAACAGATAAACGCGCTCGTACTGGGTGCGCGGCATGCCGCGCAGAGCGGTGGGGGCTGCCGGATGTAATTCCGGGGCGCGCGCGACCGCACGGGCGGCGTTTACCTTCCCGAAGCCGAACCATTCGGAATGGCCGCGCTCATCGTATTGGCCTTTCTGCAAACCGAGCATCGGGTCGGGCTGTGCATCTTCGATCTTGTCGGCGGTATCCTGAAGCACTTGGCGAACCTTCAACGCGGTGAGATCGGGGTTAGCGGACAGTACCAGCGCTGCAACTCCGGCCACCAACGGGGCCGCGCTGGAGGTGCCGCCGAAGCTGCCCGTGAACTGGCTGCCGGCTTTGAAACCCGGGGTTTCAAGTTCGTTGTCTGTGGTCCACACTCCCAGGCCGGGGGCCGGCTCCAAGGGGTCGAGCGGGTGGCCATTGCTGCTCGGGGCGCACACGGAAATCTCCGCGCCCCAGTTGCTATAAACGGCCTTTCTGCCCAGGCTGGTGGATGCCGAGACCGCAATTACATCCGGGTGCGCAGCCATGCCGTTCAGGATGTGCTCACTGGTCAGGCGGTATTTTCCGGGTGGGTCTGTCAGGCTGCGCCAGTGAAATCCGGAATCGTTCGCGTCATCAAGCGGGGCATTGTAATTGTGGGCAGCGAAAACCAGCAGGCAACCTCTGCCACGCGGCCCGGCGCTGATAGAGATCTGGGTAAATTTGTCGCTGAGCGCGGTGGAGAGAGGCGCCCATACGGGCGGCGGCCCCCAGCTGCAGGAGATGACGTTGGCGCGCTGGCTGACTTCGTGGAATACATCCCACCAATCGCTGTCGCGCTGCTGGAAAGGGATGCGCACCGGCATGAAGGCGCAACCCGGCGCCGAACCGACTACGCCTAGCCCGTTCTGTTCGGCGATGGCTACGCCCGCGCACGGGGTGCCGTGGTAATCCCCCAATGTGCGGTCGGGATTGGGGTCAGTGTCTCCGTCAACAAAATCGAGCGGATGCACTATTTTCCCTTCGCCGGCGAAGTCCGGGT
>Ga0187827_10005963_pt1 | contig 14192 bp, 9 predicted proteins | sample ETNtaG_39_FD_167969 | JGI IMG/M metagenome (GOLD analysis project Ga0187827, IMG submission 167969) | Marine microbial and viral communities from oxygen minimum zone, Eastern Pacific Ocean - ETNP2014_SV_150_PacBio MetaG (Illumina Assembly) | ecosystem: Environmental > Aquatic > Marine > Hypoxic... | reverse complement strand
GGGGAAGGCCGGGAAAAGATCGTTCCAAAGAAGAAATTACTTAATGATGTTGAAGCCATTCTGCAGGGAACTCTTGACGGACCAATGGACGTAAAAAAGTTCTACGACCGTCTCATCGTAGAGGGAGAAAAAAGACTTGAGGCCGGAAAGGGAACCAGCACCATACTGCATCTTGGCGAATTCCTGCAAACGTGGTCCAAAGACCAGCCGGGCACGGTACGTTTTGGTTCCACAAAGGGAAAAACCAGTCTCTGCTATCGACTCCTTGACCCATCAACCATTTCCGGACCCGTGTTCAGCGGATTACATTCTGCGGTTCTCATGAGCGGGACCCTCTTTCCGCCGCGGATGTACGGTGACGTGCTGGGGTTGGGATTCGAAAGAACCGTTCTGCGGGAGTATCGCTCTCCGTTTCCCCGGGAGAACCGTCCCATCTACATAGTGGATGAGGTTACAACGCTCTACAGGAAAAGGGGTCCGGATATGTATCGGAAGATGGCGGACACAATAACCGAAGCATCAGGAACCTTCCCGGGAAACCTTGCCGTCTTTTTTCCATCCTATGCACTCCTTCAAGAGATCGAGATAGAGCTTTCCGATAAATGGCTTCCCAAACAGCTGGTAATTGAGGAGAGAAGCATGAAGAAAGCTGAGAAGGAAAGGCTTTTTCAAAAGTTGGAACGCCTCAGATACATGGGTGGTGGAATCTTACTGGGAGTGCAGGGCGGCTCGTTATCCGAAGGCACCGATTACCCTGATGGCCTTTTAAAGATGGTCATTGTAGTTGGTATACCTCTTGCCCCACCCTCCCTTGAGGTGGAATTGCTAATCAGCTATTACAAAAAATTATTCGGCCAATCGAAGGGTTACAAATACAGTTACCTGTTCCCGGCGCTTTCGAGAGTACTTCAAGCCGCTGGGAGATGCATACGGAGCGAGGAGGATAGGGGTGTGGTGATACTCATGGACCGAAGATTCGGTCAGAGCAATTTCAACACGCATTTTCCAAAGGATTTCCAGGTAAGAAAATCCCACGATATGATGAATGAGATTAAGTTATTTTTCGGCGAATGATCTTCTTAAACAGACGTTTTCGAAGTAAAGCGAAGCCCTAAAAATTCCCATCCCATCGTTCGCTTAGCTCACTTCGGAGCAAGCTCCGGGGCATTACGGAATTTTTTCCCTTCGGGACCGGACTACCGTAAAGTATTGAATCTCGGAACAGTTCCGGGGGTATTAGACCCATGAAGGAATAAATTTGCGAAAACATTTCGACGTTCGTTCCAAAATGTATTTTAATAATCTTAAACAATTAGATCGGTATAAGCTAAGGATGGTGATCATTATGATTAAATTATTTCCGGTTATAGCTGTATTCCTGGTATTGAGTGCCGCAATCATTGCAGGGATATACTATATGGGCGACCCCGAAACAGAAAATGACAAAAAGAAGAATTCCGATGATGGGATAAATCTTGAAAAATGGAAGGAATATTCGAAAACTGTGGACTCTCCCGAGATCATTAAAACAGACCCGGGAATTGCGATGGCAACACCCGGCGGGGAGCTCGAAAAGATCGCAAGATTAGAAGGTTTAAACAACTTCACGGATGGAAGTCATGGAAGTTCGGGAGATAATCAAAGCGGAGCTCCAAGAGAAGAAGCAGGGTATTCCGAGGACGATGTTGCACTGCCGGATTCAGATTCCAAAATGGCTGATGAGAATGAGGGTGAAGTGCGGAAAGTGGAAGAAGCCGATCTCGTAAAGGTCATCGATGATACTTTGTTTGTATTGAACAGCTACAGGGGATTATTGGCCATCGACATTTCAGATCCGGCTAATGCCTACATTGCCGGACAATGTTCCGTAATTGGTTATCCGGTTGAGATGTACGTGGTGGATTTTCTTGCCGTGATCACCGTGAGGACCGACTACAATTTCTGGTACCGGTACTGGGGACAGGAAGGGGCATCCGGGGAAGATAGCGGTAACATCGGAACCATGATCTATATCGTGAACGTGGGAGACCCAACCCAACCGGCAATACTGAAAATAGTGGAACTGGAGGGATTCCCCGTGGAATCGAGGAGAGTGGGGCATGTCATCTACCAGGCCACCAACAATTATGGATGGCAATGGAATTATAACGAAGGAAAGGACGAGACAATTGTTACGAGTATAGATTTCGGCGACCCCGACACTCTAGGAATGAAGGATCAGGCACGCTTCGAAGGAAGTTCCAACCAGGTCCACGCAAGCCCCACCGCCTTCTATATCGCAGAACCCGAATGGATCTACGAGCAGGAAGAACGGGAAGATCAATGGGAAGAACCATTCGAAAAACTCAACGATTCGGGAGAAATGGATGAGAACGAAAAAATCAGGAAGAGAAATGATAATTCATTGTGGGACTATCCCTTCGATGATCACTACCGCTATTACACCGATATAAGCTATCTCGATATTGTAGACCCGAACGGCGACATTGTTGTCAGGGATTCGTTCAGGGTACCAGGACAATTGAGCGACAAGTACCAGATGGACGAGTACGACGATACCTTTAGGATGGTTACACATTTCTGGAAGGGAATCGGTGAATCCAGGCTCTATATTGTAAACATATCGAATCCCAACAATATCAAAGCCCTTGGAACCCTCCTGGTGGACGACGAGGGAAGTCTGATGGCAACCAGATTTGCCGGCGAAAGGGCTTATACGATTCATTTGCCAAGGTCCATCGATCCCTTGGACGTTCTTGACCTTTCGGATCCAACTAACCCGAAACTCTGCGATGTTTTCGAAATGCCGGGATGGGTAACGCATATGGAGGTCCGTGGGATGAAAATAATCGCACTGGGTGTGGACGATTCGGATGGTCAGAGGAACATTGCAGTCTCACTATTCGATGTCAGTGATCCGTTTAATGTAGTGATGGAGGAGAGGGTAAGGTTAGGCGGTGATTATGCGTATTCCGCGGCCAACTGGGAACCCAAAGCCCTTACCATCGACGATACTCATGATATCGTCATCGTCCCCTACACATCATGGTCGAAAAATTACCGAAATCCCAATTCGGGCGTACAGATAGTGGGTTTCGATCTCGATGAGGGTGATCTCTGGCTGGGCGGGAACATTTCAGGACCCTACTCTATCGAACGGACGAGGGTTGTCGGTGACTGGATCCTGGCCACCTCTTTCAAGAGTTTACAGGTCATGGATATCGGTGATCTGAAATCTCCATCCATGGTGAAAATGGTCGAGCTTTGTATCAACGTCAAGGATTTGATCCCGGCCGGAGATTTCATAATCCAGATGGTGCAGGACTGGTACGAAGGAAATGTTGTTATTCGAAGTGTGAGGGACGCGAACGATATCGGTGCCATGGATATCCTGACCCTTGAATCGAATTGGGCTCGATTGTTCAGTATGGATGATACGCTGATCCTTGCGGCAAATGTTCTGGAGGATGATAAATTGGTGGGAAAGCTCTTTCAAGTGAGTGTTAACGCCGGAGGGGATATCACCTCTACTGCATTACAAGGACTTCCTGATGGCTTTACCTTCGGCGACAGCTCCAATTACTACCCCTGGTATGGGTACTACGAAGATGATATCATGATAGACCGGTCTCGGTATAGTTCCCGATCGGTCTACTACCCTGATTCAAGCGGGGATCGGTTCGTCATTATTGGCAATTCCTTGATCTATTATCATATCGGAGAACATCCTTACTCAAAGTACGAGTATAACGAAAAATATGACCAATACATGCCGACACCAGAAGAGAAGGGCAGCGACGAGCTTTTCGTTTTCAACCTATCCGACCTCTCAAATGTACCTGCCCCCGCATCCATTAAACTAGAAAGCTATTCCTTCATGGGAATGAGCGTTTGGGACCAAACCGTATATATACAACACAGAATGAGTGGTGTCAACATCCAGAACCGTTCACAATACAATAATTGGAACAATGAATGGTACGATTATTACTACTATGAATGGTACTACAAGAACCATGTTACCGGGATCAATTGCGATGATACGGCTTCCTTTTCGCTAATAGGTGAATACAACGTACCTGGCAGAATGATCGGAACTGGTAAGGATGTTATATATACAGTATCCGAGTGGAGTGACGATCGGAACAACATGACCCTGAACACACTGACCTTATACGATGATGCCGCTGAGATAACATCGGCGGTGAATCTGGGAAACGGTTGGGTGGAAGTAGTTATGCATGGAGAGACCGCTTACGTTGTGGACAGGCCGTATAACTATTATTATTACGGTTACCGTGATTCGGGCGACCAGGGAATAAACACTTCGTTCAGGATTATCGATTTTACCCTCCCAAACGATCCGGTATTGCAGGCATCGGCCTCCCTTGAGGGAACTCTGAATATTGAGCTGGTGGATGATGGACATATCGTATTTCACGATTCCTCCCTTTCCTCCATGGTGGTATATAATACGGAAATTTTCCCGGATATGGAATTCGAGTCCATGCTGCTTCTGCAAGGTTACGCTTCTTCACTGAGAATAAGCAATGATGTATTATACGTTCCCCAGGGGTACTACGGCGCACTCAGCGTAGAGCTTTGAACGGATTGATTGTAGATCATTCGGAGCAAATAAAGCGGTCCGCTAGCTTGCGGACCCTCTTTTTTATCTTTTCATCCGACCCGTTATGATATACATCCGCAATCAGCTCGCCGATATCATTCATATCCGACATACCCATTCCACGGTGTGTGATCTCCGCAACGCCAATTCTTGCACCTATATCTATAAAAATACCCGAGCGTTCCAGTTTATGACAAAATTTTTCTGCAGTCTTCTCAGGTAGGTCTAAAAGTATCTGATGGGATTCTGTAAATCCTTTTTCCTTGAAAAGTACCGGCAGGCTAAATTCATCAAGCACAGTAGCGAGTTTTTTTGCATTTCCGATGACGCGCTGACCGTAATCCTTGTCGGCTAAAATTTCTTCCATGGCAATACCGAGGGCAGCCACCCTGTTCATGTGTACGTTATCCACGAGCCCGATACCGGCATCAATATCGATATCATGTAAGCACCTCAAGCGGTCTGATAATACATCGGAATCCGTAAGCATTATACCCCCCTGTGGGCCATAGAAAGTTTTGTGAGTGCTTCCGAACAACACCTCGGCCCCTTCACGGATCGGGTCCTGGAACTCACCGCAAGCCATCAATCCCAGAACGTGTGAGCCGTCATAGACACAATGGACCGATTGGTCCAACTCATCTATGCGTTGGCATATTTCCCTGACTGGCTGGGGAAATAGAATAAAAGAAGAACCAAGTATCACCAGTTTTACTTTCTTAGCTGTAATCAAATCAAGTGTGCTGTCAACATCAATATCATAGGTGCTTGGGTCCGCGGGGATCTCCACCCTCTTTCTATGGAATCGTTCCAGACCAAACGGGTATCCACCTACACTGAATGGCAGCATGGCAACAAATTCGCCAGGGGAGGTATAGGAAAATAGTGCGGTCAAATCACAGATATTCCCGGAAAGCGGCGTGACAATGGCGTGGTTTACCCTGAAAACCTCTCTTGCCAACTCTTCGGTAACGGAAATTATTTGTCTGGAAAAACAGGTGCCGCCGTACCACTCGGCGTGATACCTGCCAGCAAGATCACTGGCCAGGGCTTCCCGGACCTTTGGTGATAGATAGTTTTCAGATGCGATAAGGTTTAATCCACTACTCCTGTACTTCTCGTGTTCTCTTATCAGATGGAAAATCCTCGGACTCATCAAATCACCTACTTTATTATTTGAATATCTCATTTTTTTCCTTGTACCACAGTACCAGATCCAGGTGATCGAGAGGTATTTTTATATCAGTTGCGAAGTCGGCCATTTTTTGCTCTATTGCCAAATACCTTTCTCTTGACAGTGTTTTCGGTATTTCTTCTATTACACCCAATAAAACCAAGTTTCTTAGGATGTGCCTGTCGAGAATCGCGATCTCCCTTCCCATGCCGATATTTCTAAGAAAATGACTGGCTTCTTTGTAGCCGATACCCTTAATATTATTTACCAGCCACTCACGTTTATTGGTCTCACCCACCAACTCTTTTAAGGGAGCCTTAATTGAGAGATTTCCCGCTTTTGTAAAAAAATCTCGGGCTCCGACGATATACCTCGATTTGTTGTTCTTGAAACGGACCCTATTGATCTCATGGGCAATTTCTTCAGGGACAGCGTCATTCAGAATATTTTTCTTGATCAAACTGCATAGAGTCTCCCAGCATACTCTAGCACTCGACTGTGGGGTCAGTAAGCAGAAGACCAGTTCGTGAAATACGTTCTCCTCGCTTCCCTTCGTCCACAGATATTCGAATTCTTGCAGCCTGGATTCGATATCAAATCGAATCGATCCGTATATTTCCTTAACCTTTTGAATTTGCGGCCCGGACCTTTTTTCCAGATTGCCGTCGTTTTTCATATGCACCACTAGAAATATGTAAAATTGGGCAATTCCCGATACGACGAAGAATAGATGACCAGTATAAAAGAGTTTTTGAAGATGTGAACGTAAGGGGTAGTTGTCAATAGAGGTCCAACGAGCAAGTATTCTAATTGGAAAAAAGGGGATAATCTCATAAACTATATATTAGAAAATAACTATGCCCTCATACCCTAATTACTGGGAAGGTCTAAGTTTTATACGAGGTTCCCTTGAAATCATATCTCAAAAACAGGTGGTCCTATTGGTAAGCCGGCAAAAGAAGAAAAAAAAAGTAATAAGAGGCGATAAGAAAACGAAAACTTCATCCGAAAAGCGCATCGCATTCAAACTGGATGATGACGTCGATGAGGAAGATAACGATATTGAATTCGAGGATGACTTCTTTCAATCGGATGAGAAGGAGGAGGATGGAGAAAGTAAAAAAGAGAAAGGGAAGGTGACCTTCAAACTTGATGACGAGGAAACTAATGTTGAACCTAAGGCTTCATCCAAAAAAAAGAAGGAAGATAGAAAACCACTGAAAAAGAAAAAAAAGAGGAAAAAAACAGTTTCCACCCCTAAAAAAGCTAAAACTGTCACAACGGATAAGGATGAAGATGAAGACGATGGAGGAGAAGAGGACGAGGAAGAGAATGATGAAGATGAGAAGAAAATAGCCAAGAAAGTTACTCCTAAGAAAACAGCCACAAAGTTGATAAAGAAACGCGAAGTGGTAGACAAGAAAAATGTTTTGATCCTAGCTAAGAAGAACATGGAAATTGAGAAGGCTCTTGATAATTTTAAACGAGCCTACAGATCACTCCGTGATGAAGTAGACACCCTGGCGTCACAGCGGGATACAAAGGAAGCGCTCATAAATAAATACCAGAATAAACTGGATCTTTATGCCCAGGACTTTGATAACTTCAAGCTGCGGGTGAAAAAAGAAAAAAAAGAAATCGAAATAAGGGGAAACCAGAGATTGATAAAGAAAATGCTAGACATCTACGACAATTTCGACAGGGCGATCGAGAACACCGACCCAAATGAGAAAGCTGAAGGGCTTCTTGATGGGGTCGAAATGATGCGAAAGAATTTTTTGGGGATTCTAGCTGAAGAAGATATCGAGGAAATTGAGAGTGTCGGTAAGAAGTTCGATCCCAGACTACATGAAGCCATAGCCATGGTGGAGGATGCAGATTATGATGAGGATATCATTTGCAAGGAGATGCAAAGGGGATTCAAGTTCAAGGACGAAGAGGGCGTTGAAGAAGAGGAAGACGATGGAGAAGATGGGGACAAAAAAGAAAAGAAGAAGAAGATTGGGGAGCTAATACGACCAGCAACGGTCCTTGTCTCGAAAGGTAGAGGTAAAAAGAAAGGAGGGGAAAGTCCTAAAGCTAAGAAGGAAGGGGGAAAAGGGGATAATAGAACTAAGGACAAAGACACGGATGATAAGGATACTGTAAAGGGAAAAAAACCAAAAGCATCCGGAACCAAGAAGAAGACAACTGTGAACAAACGAGAGGGAAAAAGCGGGTCACGAGGAATCTCTTCCAAAAAAAAGCCAAAGAAAAAAAAGAAGGTCCGAAAGAAAAAATAGATAATTTTAATTGAATAGTCCGTTTCCCTTTTTCACGCAGATTTGGATTAGCCGTGTGAGGGATTGGAGTAGACAAGCGTTTTTTAAATATTGAAAATTCATCCAGAAAGGGCGTGAAATAAATGGGTGCCGATGAAAGGAAGACTTTTTACTTCGATTATGAACTCGAAGAGATTGATGGAGATACCGATAATCTCATCAAACTGGAGGAAGAACGGCAACAACGAAAGATCATTCTAATTGCTTCGGAGAGTGTCTCTCCCAAACCGGTAAGAGAAGCACTGGGCAGCGTGTTCACCAATATCTATGCCGAGGGGTATCCAAGCACAAGGATGGGACTTGATAACTTAGAGGGTTTACTTGATCAAAAACACCAGCTGTCTTACCTGAGAAGGTATTCTGACAATAAATATTACAAGGGAACCGAATATGTCGATTTCATCGAATCCCTGGCTCAGAAACGGGCAGCCCGTCTTTTCGCTACGGAGAATATACCCGCTGAAAAAATATACGTAAACGTACAAGCGCTTTCAGGTGCCCCGGGGAACAATGCCGTTTTCACCGCTTTTCTGAAACCGGGGGATACGGTGTTATCCATGGCGCTGAACTGTGGGGGTCATCTCAGTCACGGCAGCGAGATCAATCGCTCCGGGATTAATTTCAATATAGTATCATACGGCGTTGAGATAGGCGAAAAGAAGCTGAATTACGACCGTATACGACGCTTAGCAGAGGAAGTGAAACCTAAATTGATCATAGCCGGCTACAGCGCTTACCCCTGGGACATCGACTGGAAAAAACTCCGAAAGATTGCGAATGTGGCAAGCCCCGGATGCCTGTTACTCGCCGATATCTCCCACATAGCGGCATTGATAGTGGGAGGGATACTCAACAATCCAATAGAGTACGCCGATGTGATCATGAGCACAACCCACAAAGCTCTCGCGGGCCCCCGGGGTGCGATACTTTTAACAACTGACCCGAAAAAGGCGGAGCTGATAAACAGGGCGGTTTTCCCAGGGGAGCAGGGAGGACCTCACGTCAACAACATAGCGGCCCAGGCTGTCTGCTTCAATATCGCTGCTACCGACGAGTTCAGGGAATATGCAAGGACAGTGGCCGCGAATGCGAAATATTTTTCGGAAGTCTCAAGAGAACTGGGTCTTGATCTGGCATACGGGGGCACCGAATCGCATCTTTTCCTGATCGACCTCAAATGCCTTGGCAAGAAGAACGGCTATTACGTCACGGGGGAGCTGGCAACAAGGATACTGGACCAGTGTGGAATTACAGTAAACAAGAACACTATCTCCGGGGATGATAACGCCACTCACCCAACCGGAATCCGTATCGGCACGCCCTGGATCACCCAGAGAGGATTCTCACGGGAAAACATACGTGTTCTTGCAAATATCATATATAAAATATTATCGAAAATCATACCTTTCCATTATGTTGGGCAGGTGGATGACGTGGGAAGAGGAAAGATCCCTCTCGAGGTCCTGATGGAAGCGAAAAAAGAGGTGGCTGCACTGCTTCTTCAAGTGGATTCGAAGCCCACGGAATATTCCAGCGGATATCCCCATTATTTATATCCGGAAAAGCGCGGGGGAATAAGCATTCTGCACGATATACACGTTGAAGCCGGAGCCGAAATGTCTACTCAGCACGGCTGGAGGATTCCATCATATACAATTGAAGGAAATCCCGGGACGGTACTTCTGGATGCGGGATGCAACAAGATCATCCGTCTCCGGGGGGACCAAGAACGCCTGCGTCCTTTCTTACAGCAGGTAGCGACTGGAAATATGTTGCTAGAGATCGGCCAGTGTAAACGCACGTTTCTGTTGAACGGCAGGGCAAATGTCATCGACGATATTCTTGTTAATCGCGTAGGTGATGAGCGGGAGGGATTTGCGACCTACCTCATTGAGACAAGCGCCATGAATGGAACTAAGGTCCTTGAATGGTTGAGGGGTCTTGCTGACGGTTACATCATATTCGATGAGGACGACATTTACGCGAAGGTGGAGGGTCCGGTTGTTGTGGAGGATCTCCAAACAGATGCGGATCGCTCCATATTGAGAACCTGCCTTCTGGTGTCGGAAGAAAAAGGTCGAGGGAAATTGTTCTCGGCGATTCCAGGTATCAACGAGATTCAGCTTGGAAGGCTGGAAATCTTTGAAATTGACGGACTTGAAGTGATGGTTAGCAAAGAGGCTATAGGGGATGTTTTTCTCAATCGCCTGTACGTCCATCCCCACAAGGCAGCTCTACTATGGAAATATATTCAGGAAAAGGTTCCGGGAATTAAACCCGGCGGCTTCGATCTTATGGGAGAGTACAGGAAAAGAGCAGGCCTTCCCGATTACATAACGAAAATTACCGCATACAATTTATACAATGAACGCCCCGAAAACTTCGATATCACCAAACCTTATTTTATTGGCGGAAAAACATTAATGAAGGACATATCCATCAGCAGCAATAAGAAAAAATGGGAATGGGTTCCGGGGGAAAGCGGCCTAAAAAGGACGCCGCTATATGAAGAACACGTCCGGCTGGGCGGAAGGATAGTGCCATTCGTCGGATGGGAGATGCCGGTTCAATACGAGGGAATAAGCGAAGAGCACCTGACCGTGCGAACCACTGCAGGACTGTTCGATGTATCCCATATGGGGGTTCTGGAATTCACTGGTTCATACGCAGCAGACTTCCTAGATATGATGACATCCAACTACGTCCGGTGGATCGTCCCAGGGGAGACACAGTACGCATATATCCTGGGACCTGACGGAGAAATATTGGACGATATTTTCATTTACCGGCGTTCAAGAGACCGATTCATGATGGTTGTTAACGCTGCCAATGCGGAAAAGATCTGGAGCTGGGTGAATGCGTTAAATTCGAATTCCTACGTTATAGATAATCAGAACCCAGGAATGGATATGCCCCCAGGGGTTCGGATAAGAGATTTGAAGGCCCCATCATCCGGGAAAGATATGAAAATAGACCTGGCCTTTCAAGGTCCCAAGTCGCTTAATGTACTACTTGAGGTCATCGATAGGGAATATCGAAGAAAACTTGAGTGTCTCGAAAAGGCAAAGTTCATGGAGGCTCGATTGTCGGGAATCGAGGTTATTATCGCACGAACGGGTTACACGGGAGAGAAGATAGGTTTCGAAATATTCGTACACCCGGACGATGCAGTGACTCTATGGAAGCTTCTTCTTGAACATGGTAAAAAGTACGGGGTCAAAGCTACGGGTCTGGGAGCGAGAGATTCCACAAGAACCGAGGCGGGTTTTCCCCTGTACGGGCACGAGATCGAGGGTCCTCTTGGGGTTTTCCCCATGGAGAACGGCTATGCCCAGTTCCTTAAATTACACAAACCCTTCTTCATAGGCCGGCATAAAGCCCTGGAAATGGCACAAGGAGTAAAAATGGATATCGCAAGATTCAGGATGAACAAACCCAACGTTAAAATGCTGCACACTGGTGACCCGGTATCAAACAGAAGAGGACAGTGCATAGGTTACGTTTCGAGCTCCGTTCTTGTTGGTGACCATCAGATTGGATTGGCATACATAAGGTGCAGGGACTCCAGGTACGGAGCCAAGGTAAATATATTCCCGCTTCCTCATGGAAGAAAGGCTCCAAATGAATCCCCCCGAGATCAGTGGAAAGTCGGAAATAAGACCATTATTCCAGAGGAAGCGACGATTTTATCAAGATTCCCCGAAGAGGATGAAATGCTTGATAGAGCAAGAACAATTCTCAAATAACTAAAAAGGTGAGATCATGACAGAAGAATTCGAGATAGACAATGATTTAAGATATACGAAGAACCACGAATGGATAAGAGTAGAAGGGGTTTCCGGTTTGGTCGGAGTGACTGATTTTGCCCAGAAACAACTGGGTGATATAACTTACATCGAATTCGAAGTCGAGGAGGACGATGAAGTTGGGGCCGGGGAAATATTTACAACTGTTGAAGCGGTTAAAGCTTCCGAACCATGTTACCTGCCTGCCTCGGGGAAGATAATCGAGTTGAATTATGAACTGGAAGACGAACCAGAGTTGGTTAACAAGGATCCGTATAGGAAAGGATGGATGGTTAAGATCGAACTGACGGAACCGTCTCAACTTGAGAAACTTCTTAGTCCCGCTGAGTACGGAGAGCTGCTGAAGGAAGTTGAACATCAATAAAAAAGTTCGTGATTTTAAATGGATATTCTGTATTATGATAAAATATATCGGGAATTGAATCGACCCGAGGACATCTCCCGATTATCTAAAAAATATACCTTGGAAGAGGATATGCTCCTGGTGGTATACACCCAAAGGGCGGTCCGAGACGTTATAAGAAGATTTCACAAGATCAAGGCCCGTTCAACCCGTCATTACAGGAACTGGAAGAGAGGTGCCACCCTCCTCCAGATCGCAAGGTCCGATTATTTTTCACCTGTTCTTACGGCAAAACTGGTACTGGTACATCACGGGATCGGACGAAAGACATTTAACAGCTATTTGAGAGACCCTTCTCTCATCGACAATCCCCGCTTGAAAAAGGAAATCGAGGATGTGGTGGCCAACGATATCATATACTCGCCGGAGGGGAACAAGATCCAGCGGGACCGGGGAATAATGGCTGAAACGGAGATTGCGGAATGGTTGACGGAAATGGGGGCTGAATATCTGCGTGAGAATGATTTGAGAGAATTGGGAATGGAGAAGACCCCAGATTTCAAATTGAAGAAGCCGCTGATGTACCGTGGAGTCGAACTGCAGTGGGTGGAATCCAAGGCCAGTTTCGGCGACGTGGGTAAATTGAAAGAGGATTTCAGAAAGCAGTTGAGACCCTACCTAAAAATGTATGGTCCTGGAATGGTGATCTACTGGTATGGATTCATCACACCACATGCTGAAGAAAAGAACATCATCGTCGGCAACCGGAGCATTCTCATCGATTACGCAAATATCTGGGTGAAAAAGGACGACGAGTGATCACTGGGTCCAACGCATACTCTCCATGGGGAAGGCCAGCGACGTTTTTATATTGGCCACCTCGGTGAACTGGACCACGAAGTCGGATGCGCTTTTCTCGCAATCGGTCTCGAAAATTATCATTGCATCAGGTTGACCGAACATACCGAGAGATCGAACGATCTTGACCCCTTCCGGTGTGACAGGGTTCTTCAGTAACTTGATAGCTTTAGTGTTCTTGCCCGGCAGGGTTTCGAAGAAAGTAACGAATAACATATGATTACCACATAGCTGATTGCTGCAGATATAGATATAATTTTTCAACTGATTTACGGTTTTCATGTAATTTAGTAATGAATAAGACTCAATAAATAACTTTCAGGGTCACGAAGGATTCCGAATTGATAATGAGATGGGTCAATTTGAGCTTGTAAACGCCATCTGAAAGAAGTAGGGGGCCATTGTAGTCGTTGTTGGTTGCAAGGCAGCCTAATTCTATAAACTTCTCGGATTCTCCCTCTACTCGATACCATACCAATTCGGCATGGTTATCACCAGTATTGTCCTTGTTTAGGGGTAAAATATTATCCCCTATATTGATATATTCGATGGAAGCCATGAATCGACTACTAAAAGAAACTGTTACTGTATCCGTGCTAGTATTACCTGCCGCATGTATTGTATTAATCTTCGAGACAACTTTATCCAATTCCATTTCAATATCCAGTTTCATCTGGTGTTCTTGGTATTCATTTAGACCGGCAAGCACCCCCGGGATGGTTATTGCCATCATAATGGCGATTATTACCAGTTTCATGGGTAGTTCCAGAGATCCGTCTTTATCCAGATATAATATCCGATCTACTCTGGCCATTTACATCACAAAAATAAATATTTACAGTACCTTATCCCCTTACTACAAGGATTTGACCGGTGTGTGTCGTGAAATCCTTCTTTTCACATTTTACCTTAACAGCCCCTGTAGCTCTGTTCGGAGCCAGCGTTATTGCCAGATTGTTAAATGTGGCAGTCCCATCAGCTGCGGTCTTCACCGGTAAAACATTCTCTGTTCCACTACCAGTCAACGAAATGGTTGCCCCTGCCACTGTACTGTCGCCAGCCC
>Ga0187827_10005959_pt1 | contig 14201 bp, 11 predicted proteins | sample ETNtaG_39_FD_167969 | JGI IMG/M metagenome (GOLD analysis project Ga0187827, IMG submission 167969) | Marine microbial and viral communities from oxygen minimum zone, Eastern Pacific Ocean - ETNP2014_SV_150_PacBio MetaG (Illumina Assembly) | ecosystem: Environmental > Aquatic > Marine > Hypoxic... | reverse complement strand
TGAAGTTCAATCTACCAATTAAAAAGAGTGCTAACGCAATTCTTATGTGTTGGAAAAGATTAATTAAATTCTATGAGTTAGAGGACGCTCATTTCCACGATCTTCGTCATCTCAGCTTGCAAAGGTTTTTCACGGTTAAGAAATTATCCGTGCCGGAAACTATGGTTATCTCAGGTCATTTAGAACCTAGAACGTTGCTGAAAGTTTATGCAAATTTAAAAGCAGAAGATTTAGTTCATAAATTAAACTAACCCTCATAATCCCCCGCCTCCGGCGGGGGTTTTCCTTATCTAAACTCGTGGACTGACTCAACGTAAATTTTGGTGTAGAATTTAGGGATCATGAAGAAAGCGATAGGGATTATAATTCTGGGTTTGTTGTTAGTTGGTTGTACAACTGGTGCACAGCTTATTTCTGAAGGAAGAATTTATAAAGGCATGACAAAAAACCAGTTATGTAAAGTTACAATTGGTACTCCTGTGGATACTGCTTATCCGTCAGAAGATCCATGTGTAGGCCAAGCCTTTCATGAATATTTTTCCCACTCACAACAGGAGATATGGGCTGCATCTGGTAAAAGTGTTTTTTATATTTATAAAGATGTGTCTACACCAGGAAAAAAAGGTAATGGAACTCTTCAAGGTTGGGCATTTTCATATGGTGATGCAAAAGATTTTATCACTCCCAAGAAGATAGTTAAGAAACCTAAAAAAATCGAACCTAATACAACTGAGCCAAGTCCAGATGACAACAAAGTAGTTGCAGCATCAATGGGTTCAGGATTTTTTGTAACAAGAGCAGGGCATCTAGTAACTAATTATCATGTCATCAAAGGATGCAATGCAGTCAAAACTAATATTTTAGGTAAAGAAGTACGGACAGATATTGTTGCAATTGATAAAACAAATGATCTTGCAATTATCAAAGCCGAAATGAATCCTAGTAAAGTTTTTCCAGTATCGAACAAAGATGTTTCATTATTGCAGGATGTGATCGTTGCAGGATTTCCGCTTGGGAAAAGCGTTAGTGCTATAATAAAAACCCATAAAGGAAGTGTTACAGCTCTAGCTGGATTTGGAGATAATTATTCAAACTTTCAAACGGATGCAACTATCAATCAAGGCAATAGCGGTGGACCCATAATGGATCTAAAGGGGAATGTAGTTGGTGTTGCAGTTCAATTAATTGCTGCTGAACATGCTCAAAATGTTTTTTTCGGAGTTAAATCTTCAACGCTCAAAACGTTTGCTAATGCAAACAGTATAAACTTTTTACCACCAAATAATCGTGAAATGTCCAACGAAGATCTTGGTATTATTTTTTCTTACTATCTTTTGAAATTAATAAGGTATACAAATAGAAGTGAAGTTTATAGAAAGAAGCAGATTTAAAATTTATGAGACGCCACAATAATCGAGAATTAAACAAAAATATATTTGATTACAAAAATTTGATAAAAATCGGTTTTTTCAAATCAAAACTTTACGGAGCAAGCTTTAAAAATTGTAATTTAGAAAAATGTAATTTTTGGGAATCAAATTTGGCTTACGCCAACTTTGACAATTCAAAATTAAAAAACTGTATATTTACCGATGCAAATTTAAACAAAACATCTTTTGTAAATTCAACTTTAATTGACACAAACCTAACTCATACAAATTTAAAAGGAATTAACTTTAAAACTGCAAAACTCATCAATGTAAATCTGAGAGATGCCGTATTTGATAGTAAAACAAAATGGCCAAGTGATTTTAATCCATTATCCCATGGAGCTATAAAAGATGCAGATTTTGATCTATTTTCTTATAAAACTCATATGTCTTACCTAAGTATAAAAAATTTATCTAATCGAACTATAAAAAATTATAAAAAGAAAAAAGAGATCGCAGATAGAAAGAAAATTACAAAAAAGGATGAAACTACAAAACAAATTATTCACGCACTAACCAAAGGGCCAGGCTATTATATAGTTAAAAATTATTATAACAAAAACAAAATAAAAAAGGCCTTAGATATTATTACAAGAGAGATTAAGCGTAATAAAAATTATCAAAAAAATTGTTCTAAATTTTCTAGAGACAAGAAGCTTAATCAAATCAATATTTATAATTTGCTTAATCTTGATAAAGTATTTAGTGAAATAATACAACATAAAATAGCAATGGATGCTTTCAAAGAACTTTTGGGTGAAAATTTTGTTTGCACTTATTTTGCTGCACAAAGTTCCTTCCCAGGTGCAAGAGGTCAAAATATGCATCTTGATTATCCTTATGTTGTTTTTAATAAACCTGGAGACCGCATTCCTTATTATGGTATGGGCGGTAAAGAATGTTTATTAAGTTGTGGTTTATTAACTTATTTAAATAATTTCGACAAAGGAAATAGTGGAACATATTATTTAGAAAATAGTCATAAATTTCGTAAATTTCCAACGATTGAAGATATAAAAAAAAATAATTTTCAACAAGTTAAAATAACAAAGGGTTCAATTTTGATATTTAATACTCTCATGTGGCATGGTGCCATGCCTAATTATTCAGAAAACAAAAATAGATCTGTTATCGTAGCACACTATGCACGTAACTTTGTAAAATTACGTTTAGATATAGGAAAAACTACTAAAAAAAGTGTTATAAAAAAAGATAAAGGTTTATTGAAACAACTTTTAGGAATTAACTTAAAACCACCAGAAGTAATATATTAAACAATGATTACTAAAAATTTTTAATTAACGGAAATTTTACCATTAGTTTTACCATTAAAAAACTAAACAGACGGGCTACAAGTACTAACATTACAAATTAGGAATTGAATTTCCTAACTTGAAACGACTCCAAAACCATTGTAAACATTGACTCGTTAACAAGGGCCTGTAGCTCAGCTGGTTAGAGCAGTACACTCATTTTGATGAATATAATTTTTTTACTCGAAATAATAGATATTCAAAATCATTCTTTTTTAACTTACAGAATTCTAATAAAAATTTGTTAATGGAAAAAAAGTTAGCAGAATCTTTAAAAAATAAAAAGTGGATAAAGTTTTGAATAAGTTAAGGAAAGTTTTTATTAAGCAACTTCATGATTTTTGGCTCATAATAATTGTTAAATTTAGGATGTTTTTGATCGCTTAAGATTTTTATTCTTTTTCCCATAAAAATCCATTTTTTCCAAAAAAAACTCAATTGTTCTGCAAGCTCGCCTACATCACTTATTTTTTTATGCGATGTATCATTAAACTCTTCACTTGCAAGTTTGTCTCCTTCATTATCAAGCACAAAGTAGTTGTTATCAAAATATAGGCTCGTTCTGGGTAAAAAAAATTTACTATCTTTTTCCAATAATTTTATTGCATGTTTTGTTGAATTATAAAGTCCAAGATCAAATGATATAAAACCTATTGGCGCTTCAACAATTTTTTTATCCTCTAAAAAATTTATTAATGTTTCTTTTACATCTCCTAATATCAATTCGCTAAATTTCAATTTCTTTAAATTTTCTTTTTTTTCAAATGGATATAATCCAGCGGGTATCTCGTATAATCTATCTCTGGTATCTGAATTGTAATTAGGATGACCGCTGCCCAAATCAAAACCAAAAACTTGAAAATCAATTTCAAAAAAGTTTTTTATATCAGTAATATAATTTTCTAAATCAATTAATCCTTCACAATTCCAACATCCAAATTCAATAACAGAAATTTTTTTAAAACCTAATTCATAAGCTTGATGCGATGCTAACAACAGTCCCAATGCGTAATGGGTTCTCGGGATAATTCCGTATTTTATTAAATTAACAAAACTTTCAATATTTTTGCGGTTAAATAATTTGAATTTCTTATATTTAATTCTATTTATAATTGAGAAGTATGAGTTTGATTGAGCTGAAATCATTATTTTAAAAGATGTTAAATTTTTATTTCACAATAGTAAAGAAAATATATTAAATAAAAACCCAAAAATGTATTGGTCCCAGGTTCGAATCCTGGCGGGCCCACCAAACATTAGATAACAAGCTATTTTTCAAATTCAAAGTTTTAAGAATTTGTCCAATTTTAATTGATTTTGCTTTTTAGTGTGTACGAGAGTGTGTACAATAAAATAAATGAAAAAACTTTTAGGGATCTTGGTTCTGGGTTTGCTGTGGTGTGCCCTTAACCAAGCACTCCGAAACCTGAGGCGGGATTGAGTCGACAATTTTGCCATCCATAGTCATTCCATAGTCAGTGTAATTCTTTTTATTATTTTGAATCTTTCTATGGGGATTTATGATAACTTTTGATTAGTTTTTGAGTGGTACACTGATTACAAATCAGTTGCTCTACCAATTGAGCTATAGGGGCTTGATGATTATTTAGTACGAAACATAAATAAATTCAACCTTTTTTGTTCGCAGCTGCTCGCTGGACTTCTGAAAAGTGACGTAAAGTGAGTTGAAGTTTCCGATCTGTAGGCACGAGATTTTTTTCCTATAGCTCTTGGGATTTTAACACTACTCCAAATTTTTGTAGAACAAAAAAATGAGGAGTGGAAAATGACATATAAAAATAATAAAATTATGAATATTATAGCTAAAAGGTTTAAAATAAATTTAGGCAACTTAATTTTTTAGGAAAACTAATTGTGAAATTTAAAATTGGAAAAACATTTATTGGAGACAACTTGCCTAGTTTTATCGTGGCAGAATTATCAGGAAATCACAATGGTGAGTTTCAAAGAATGAAAAAAATGGTTTTTAAAGCAAAAAAAGCTGGGGCCAACGCTGTTAAGTTACAAACTTATACACCTGATACTATAACTCTTAAGTCAAATAAAAGTGATTTTAAAATAATTAAAAATGATCCATGGAAGAAAATAGGTAATTTGTGGAATCTTTACAACGGAGCATTTACACCATGGATATGGCATAAAAAAATATTCAGACTGGCAAGAAAATTAAAATTGGAAGTTTTTTCAAGTCCATTTGATGAGAGTGCTGTTGAATTATTAGAAAGCCTTAATTGCAGTGCTTATAAAATAGCTTCTGCGGAAATTAATCACATCCCACTACTTGAAAAAGTAGCCAAGACAAAAAAACCTGTTATTCTATCTACAGGTTTAGCAAACCAATCGGATATTCAATTTGCATTAAAAACACTAAAAAAAAACGGATGTTCAAAAATCGCAGTTTTGAAATGTATTTCTTCTTATCCAGCTCCAATAGAAGAACAAAATCTAAAAACCATTGCAGATATTAGAAAAAAATTTAATGTCATTAGCGGACTATCAGATCATACTTTAGGAATCACCTCAGCCATAGCTTCAGTAGTAGTTGGTGGATCAATAATTGAAAAACATTTTAATTTAGATGATAATAAAAAAACTGTTGATTCATTTTTTTCAATTAAAACTGAGGATTTTAAGAACATGGTCAAAGAAATAAGAAGGGCAGAAGTCGCATTAGGAGATGTTGATTACAATATAAGCTTGAGTTCGAGGAAAAATATCAATAGCAGAAGATCTATCTATATATCTAGCAAGATAAATAAAGATGAAATTCTTTCCACGAAAAATACTAAAGTAATACGACCAAATTTTGGCTTACATCCAAAGTTCTATAAAAAAATATTAGGTAAAAAAGTCAACAAAACCCTTGATAAAGGAACAAGGTTAAAACTTAAATATATTAAAAAAAATAATAAAAATTAAAATGCTAATTTTTATACAATATTGACAATTATAAAAATATAAAACTTTATTTTTTTTTTAATATATATAATAAATATTTAAAATTAATATGCAAAAAATTTTAAAACTTGGGTTTGTAGGCGGAGGTATTAATTCTACAATAGGTCAAACACACTACATAGCAAGTCAATTAGATGGTAAATGGAAATTAGTTTCAGGTTTTTTTAGTAGAAATATCAAAATAAATATAAATACAGCTCTTTCAATGAATGTTGATAAATCAAGAGTTTATACGAATTTGAACTCATTTATAGAAAAAGAAAAAGATCGTTTAGATGCAGTAGTAGTATTATCACCAACTCCAAATCATTTTTTAGTCTTAAAGAAATTAATTAAGAAAAAAATTCCTGTAATTTGTGAAAAACCTCTTGTTGATAATTTTAATCAAATTAAATTATTAAAAAAATTATTAATAAAAAAAAAAAGTTTTTTGAGAGTCACTTATAATTATACAGGATATCCTATGTTAAGAGCATTAAAAGAATTAATTAAAAAAGGAAAATTGGGAAAAATTAATCAATTGAATTTTGAAATGCCGCAAGATGCATTTTCTAAATATACATTATCAAATATAAAACCTAAATTCTGGCGACTAAAAGACAAAATCATACCAAATATTTGTAATGATCTTGGATCACATTTATATAATTTATCGTCCTTTTTAACTTCAAATTACCCCAACAAGGTAATGTCCAATTTTTTTAATCAATCAAAATACAAAAAATTAGTTGATAATGCTTATTTTTGGCTTAAGTATAAAAATGGTCAAGAAGCAAGTTTTTGGATAAGTAAGACTTCAATTGGTATTCGTAATGGTCTTATGGTTAGGGTCTTTGGACAAAAAGGTACTGCCATATGGCATCAAATGAAACCAGAAGAGCTTAGAATTTATAAATTAGATGGTAGAGAAATTATATTTGATAGAGGTAATAAGGGATTACTTGCTGCAAAAAAAAGGTATAATAGGTATAAACCAGGACATCCAGCTGGCTTTATCGAAGCATTCGCCAATTTATATTCTGATTTAGCGGTAGATTTAAAAAATCATAGAAAAAAAAATAAAAAAAACAATTATACATTCGATCTTGAGGATTCAGAAAAAAATATTAAATTTTTTGTCGCATCTTCCAAATCTAATTTATTTGGGTTATGGACAAAAATTTAATATTTAAATTATAATAAAATGAAAGTGCTAATTTACGGGGGTGGTGCAATTGGATGCCATTTGGCTTATTGCTTATATAGTACAAAAAATCAAATTTCAATTATTGCCAGAGGTGATCATTTGTCTAAAATCAAAGAGAATGGAATTAATTTAAGCATTTTCGATAACAACATATTGATAAACGAAATGAATCTAAAAGAAAATTCAAATATAAAATTTTACCCAAATGTAGATAACTTGGAGGACAAAAATTTTGATTATATATTTATTACCGTTAAGCTAAAAGATTATACTTATAATGAAATAAATAAAATCAATTCTTTAATAAATCCAGACACGGCCATAATTCCTCCATGCACAGGTTTACCTGATTGGTGGTTTAATAATTTTTTTTTCAAGAATAAAAAAAAAAAATTCAATGAAATAAAGAATAATTTTTTTGTAATAAAAAATATAGAAAATGTAATAGGTATGTCGATGTGGCTATCGTCTGTTATTATTGAGCCGGGAACCGTCCACGTTAAACATATTCAACGTGGATATCCTTTAAAGGAAATTAATGATAAAATGAAATTAAAAGCTGACACGCTTAGAGATTTTATAAAGCAAAAATGTATTTCGCCTAATGTCGACAATATATACAGTGAAATTTATGGCAAAGTTATCAATTCATTTGCATTTAATTTGATTGCACTTGATACAGAATTTAATAATTATCAATTAAAAAATGATAGCAACTCAATAAATTCAATCAAAAGAGTAATGAGTGAATTTGATAAAATTATATTGTCATTAAAGATTCCTATTTTTCAAACAATCGAAGAAAGAATAATGCAAACATTAAAAAGCACTAAGCATACATTGAGCATGCTCACAGATTATAAACTTAATAAACCTGTTGAGATAAATTATTCATGGAAAAATTTGGCATTATTGCTCTCTTTGACAAACAAGAAGGCTAATTATACCCAAGAAATTTATAATCGTGTATGTAAAAAATTAGGTAAATATTAGGCCAAATGAATCATAACATTAAAATAAAAAAGATTTTTAAATTTATTAAATTAAAACTTGCAAAAATGAGAGTCATAAAAAAAGAAAAAGATAATTTAATAAAAAAAATTAACATTTTTGAAAGTGATAGTCTAGATTCATTGCAAGTACTAAATTTTTTAACAACACTAGAAAAGAGATTCAAAGTAAATATTTTGGTATCAGATTTTAAGAAGAAAGATAATCAAACAATAAGTGAAATTTGTAAAATTATTTTAAAAAAAATAAAGAAAAATAAATGAATTTATATTCATGCTTTTTACAAAAATTTCAAAATAATCGAAAATTGGTATTTGATAAATCAATTTATTCGTATGAAGATTTAAAATTAAAAATTGATATTGCAACTGAATATTTGAATAAATTAAAAAATAACAATAAAATTCTTGTTTTGACCGATAATTCTTATCATTTAGGAGTTTTCTTATTAACAATTGCAAGAATCGGTAAGATAATAATTCCAGTAAATAAAGATCTTAAAGAAAAACAAATTTTAGATCAAATTTCTGCTTCGAATCCAAGTGTAATTATTTATTCGAAAATATTTAAAAAGATTATTAGTAAAGTCAAAAATAAAATATTGGTTAGTTCCGAACAAATTTTTAATAATAGGTTGGAAAAATACAGAAAAGGAATCAATAAAATGAGTAAGAAAAATTATATGAATCAAAGTTTTATTATAACATTCTCGTCCGGGACCACTTCTAACCCTAAGCCAATATTGTTTACTCAAAAAATTAAATATGAAAGATATGAGCATATAAGGAAACTCTATAAAATAAAAAAGAGAGATATAATTTTAACATCATCTCCTTTGGATCATTCATTGGGTCAAAGACTATTTTTTTTAGCAGTATTAACTGGATGTAATTTAGTTTACTTAAGAAAATATAATTTGAAAATATGGAGAAAAATAATAAAAAAAAATAAGGTATCATTTGCAATATTGCCCTCAAATTATTTAAAATTACTTAAAGAAGATTTATTAAACAAAAGAATAAAAATAAAAAAAATAGTTTCTGCTGCTTCAGATATTAATAAAAGTGACAAATTATTATTTAGAAAAAAAATTGATTTTAGCGAAATGTATGGAGCCTCGGAAATAGGCACAATTACTAATTTATCCAAATCTGCGCCAATTAATAAAATCAATTCTGTTGGAAAAATTTTGTCTGGCGCCAAAGTTAAAATATTTGATAAGCGATTTAATTCTCTTTCGGCATTCAAAATTGGAAAAATAGCATGCAAAACAAAATTACAATTCAAAGGTTATTATAACAACAAAATTTTGACTAAAAGAAGTAAAGTAGACGGTTTTTTTTTAACTGGCGATTTAGGTTATGTAGATAACGATAATTATCTTTTCTTCGTCTCTAGAGAAAATGATGTAATTATTTCTAGTGGTTTGAATATTTATTCGTCTGATGTTGAAAAAGAGATTAATGAACACAAAAATATTAAAGAATGTGCAGTAATAGGATTAAAAGATGATTTTTTTGGAGAAATTGTTTTCTCTATTTGCGTTTTAAAGAAACAAAAAAAAAATTTTGAATTAAATTTAAGAAATTTTTTGTCAAACAGATTAGCAAACTATCAGCAGCCGATAGGATATTCTTTTATAAATGAACTGCCAAAAAATGTTCTTGGCAAGATATTGAAACGTGATTTAAAAAAAATATACAATGAAAAGGGTTATGATTTTTCAAAAAATTTGAGATCTTTATTAAACTAGTTGATTTGATGAAAGAAGTTATTATTAGAACAAATTTCAGTACCAAAGTTGGCTTAGGTCATTTATATAGGACAAAGTTTTTAGCCAGCAAGTTTAAAGAACAAAATTACAAAGTTACTTTTGCTTTAGATAATCAAATTAATATAGGAAAAAAAATTTTAAATTTTCAACATTTTTTTCTTTATACAAAAAATAGCAAATTTATAAATCAAACAAGGGATGCAGAAATCTTAAAAGAAAAAATTAAAAAAAAGAATGTTAAATACATAATAGTTGATGATTATCGCTTTGATTTAAAATGGGAAAAATTTTTTTACAAAAAGGGCGAAAAAGTAGTTGTCTTTGATGATCTTCATAACAGAAAGCATTTATGCGATTATATCATTGACAGCAGATGGTTGAATATTGACTCTTTTGCTTCAAGGTATAAGAATTTAGTGCCTAAAGATTGCAAAAGACTACTCGGACCAAAGTACTGTTTAATAAATCCCAATTTTTCAAAGATAAAAAAAAAATCTAAATTTTTAAATTTACTTCTATATTTTGGAGGTGGTGGAGATTTTAATTTTTATACTAAATTTATTATAGAATTTTGTTCTTTAATAAAAAATAGCGCATATAAAGACAAGGTAATAATTAATATTGTCATTGGGCCGTTATCAATAAATTATTATAAATTAAATGTACTAGCTAAAAAAAATAAATTTATAAATTTAATTAAAAATAATTTTGATCTCTCCAGCGTCTTAAGTCAAACATCACTTTTTTTTGGTACAGCTAGCTCAATAATTAATGAATTAAATTATTTAAATATACCTTCATGTTTATTTTCAGTGAGCAGGAATCAAAGAAATAATCTAAGAACTTTTGAAGATTTTGGTCATTATTTATTTTTTGAGAACAAAGAGTTTAAAGATACTAAAAAAATAGCTCAGTTACTAAAGTTATTAGTTAAAAATTATAGCAGATTCAAAAAACTAAGTAATACGAAGTATATTAAGATAGATAGAAATGGAGATCAAAGAATCACTGATCAAATTACGCAAAAAAATAAATATGATAAAAATAAACAGCCATTTATTTATCAAAAAAAACAAAAATATTATCAAGGAATTAAGGAAGTTAATGATACTTTAGTTAATGAATACTTAGAGTCCAGAAATTTAATACAAAATAGAAAAAATAGTAAAAATACAAAGATTATAAATATAATAGATCATTATATTTGGTGGTTTAAAACTAAAAGGAAATCTTTTTTTCTGTCTAGAAAAGGAAAAATAAGAATGTTTATATCTCAAGAGCTTATTTATTTTAAGAGAAAAAATTTTTGGGTAGGGGGTTGGTTTAATTCTAAAAATAGGTGTTCAATTATAGATGTAATGAAAGCATTAAAGTGGCAACTAAATAGTTCATTTAAAATTTGTAATTGTCCCTGGATCGTATTAATAAAAAGGAAAAATAAAACGGTTTACAAAATAAATTTACTTTTGGGTTATAAAAAAATTAAAAAAGATATTGATAAGACTGAGTATCGCGCTCTGAAAAATTTTTATAATGTTAAAAAAACAAAAAATTATTTTTTCTTAAAAAAGTAATATGCTTATTTCAGTAATTATACCATTTAAAAATTCAGAGAAATATATAAAGCAATCAGTTAATAGTGTTATAAATCAATCTTTGTCCAATAAATATTATGAAATCATCGCTGTAAATGATCGTTCGAGAGATACATCAAACAAGATTGTAAAAGGAATTATTCATAATAAACCGAACTGTAAGTTGCTTTCTACAAATAGAGATACAGTAGGGCCAGGAACGGCCAGGAATCTAGGAATTAAATATTCCAGCGGTCAATACATTTATTTTCTTGATAGTGATGATTTTTTAAGAAAACAGGCATTGCTAAAACTTAAAAAAGTAGTGGATAAGAATAAGGAAGTTGATTTGATATGTAATGACTACAAAGTTTTTGATAGAAAAAAAAACATGAAAAAAATATCTAGATTTGATTTGGATTTATTAAAAAAAAATAAAATGAATGTTTTAAAAAACTTTTTTAATCTCTCAATTATTCCACAAGTAATTAGTAATTTAATTAGAAGGAAACTTATTATTAGAAATAACATTTTTTTTAAGGAAGGATACTTTGAAGATGTGTTTTTTATTTTTAAAGTTCTTTTTTTCCTAAGAAAAAAAATAATTATAAAAGAATGTCTATATTATAAAAGCGATAGAAAGGATTCTATTGTTAACACAATCTCCACACAACATATAGCCGATGCTTTTAAAGGTTATAATAGTGCATATAAGTTTTTGGTTAAAAAGAGAAAATATAAATTTTTTTTTTATTATTTATATATGAGAGGCATAGTTGGTGAGGCTGCAGTATTAATTAATAGAATTAAAACTTTTGGTCTTAGCAAGGAACATGAAAAAAAGTGTTATAAAAAATTGTACAACTCTGTTAAAAAAAATATATCATGGTTGCGTAAAAAATATAAATTTGAAACAAAAAAGGATATTATATTTAGGAATTTTATAGACAATACGAACAAGTATCTTTAAACAGATAATGATATTAGTTTAACCTAATTTTATGTATACTTTCATACACTAGTGTGGATAAAAAACAAAAAACATATAGCTGTGAGGATCTGCGAGGATCTGTCTATTTTGCACCCAATGTTCTACGGCATTGCTGTCAACGTTTTTTTGTTAATGGAGAAATGAGAGGAGATGTAGAAATAATTAAAGTCAAGTCTGACAAAGATATTGATTATCAAAGGATACAGGAAGAAAAGAAGAAAATAATAAATAATTTAAACAATAATATACCTACCCCTTGTGATGGTTGTCCACGAATTCAGCACAAACATTGGAAAAGTAAACAAGAATTAAAAATCAAACATATATCAATGGAAGCTCATTCGAATTGTAATGCAAGATGTTCATATTGTAGCAAAATGTTTTATGGAGGTTTAAATCCAAATTATAATATTGAGAATATGTTAGATAAATTGAGGAAAGAAAAAGCTTTTGAAGAAAATGTTACAATAGCATGGGGAGGAGGAGAACCGGTTTTATTAAAAAACTTTGGCAGAATTTTTAAAAAATTTATAGAAAGCAAATATCCAAAATTTAACGATATAAGAGTATATAGCAATTCAATAAGATATAATAAATTAATCCACCAGTACTTGGACGAAAAAAAAATTATTCTTACTACCTCGACTGATGCGGGAACCCAAGAAACTTTTGAAAAAGTTAGAGGTGTAAAGAAAGGTTTTATTAATATTTTTGAAAATTTGCAGAAATACAATAGAAATAAGAGTAATTATATAATAATCAAATATATTTTAACAGAAGAAAATTATAATAATAAAGAGATTGATGCTTTTATAAATTTATTAATTCGATTTAATCTTGTTAATTGCAACTTTGAAATAAGTACTGATTATAAGTTTGAAAATTTAAATATAGAGAAAGCTTTTTCGATAGTTTATTTTTATAATACCCTAAGGAAAGCGGGAGCTGAATTTATTTATTTTGATGATCATGTAAGAAAAAGATTATACCGCACTTTAAAAAACAATATTGATAAAATTGATTTAGAAAAAAATAATTTATTTGAAAATTTAAGAGAGTTTTTTGATCAAGATATTATAGTTTGGGGAACAGGTGCGTACGCAAATGAGATAATAAAAAATTCTTTTTTATTTAAAAAATCTAAGGTTGCTTTTTTTGTGGATAGTAAAATCAGTAAAAGTGATGACCTTTTCTTAAATTGTCATGTTTTAAAACCAGAAAAATTGTTAGGCACAAACAAGCCAATATTTATTGCATCCTCTACTTATTGGCAAACTATCTACAAGAAAATTTTAAAACTCGGAGTTAATAAGAATAGAGTTATTAATACTCTTGTTATCTAAGAAAAGTAAAAAAATAGTTTATTTTTTTCATTATAAGTTTTTTATTTGTAGTTAGTAAAATAGAAGGTAAAAATAATAATCCAGAAATAACTAAAAGTGTATTGTTTCAAGAAAGATACCATACCGAAGATGCAATAAACGTAGACGAACCATTTATATATATTCGTGAATGTTGTGATAGAACACAATATATTTTCAATATGAAAACAGGCAAAATAACTCAAATCCACGGTTGGACTGGCAAGAAAAAGTTTACAATGTGTAAAATTGTTGATTAGTTCATCACTGAGTGTGCTCACAGTGTACTCAAAAAATATTTTGCAAGTAGCTGAAAATCAAAAAGTGTTGGTACACTTGGTTGCTGGATTTGAACCAGCGACCTTCAGGTTCCTGACGCACGTACCGTTCTGCGCATAAAACGAACGCCATACCTCAAATAAGTTAGATAAATTATTAAAATATTGAGCTGCTGTCGTCATAGCTTCGTCATAGGCTGACTTTCGATTTTAAATTCTTGGAAAGATAGTGATTGGGATAAATCAAATGGTCAATTTTAATGCTTTTTGATAACATTTAATCATGAAAAAGCTTTTAGGGATC
>Ga0187827_10005958_pt1 | contig 14202 bp, 13 predicted proteins | sample ETNtaG_39_FD_167969 | JGI IMG/M metagenome (GOLD analysis project Ga0187827, IMG submission 167969) | Marine microbial and viral communities from oxygen minimum zone, Eastern Pacific Ocean - ETNP2014_SV_150_PacBio MetaG (Illumina Assembly) | ecosystem: Environmental > Aquatic > Marine > Hypoxic... | reverse complement strand
TTTTGCTTTTGGTGCTTTTTTAATAATCACTTCGTCAGTGAAAAAAGATTGAAATTTTACAGCATCAGCCTTGCACTCTACTGCCATATCTACAAGCTTTTTTGCAATTTTTATATCACCATTGTGATTAACTCCCGCTTCGGCAATAATAAAGCATGGAGAATTCTCAGAAATTTCTTTTCCGTTATTAAATTTAATTATTTTTTTCATAAGTTTAAGTATTTATTTGATCGAGATTTTTTTTTATAGCTTGAATATTAGTATTTCGGTATTCCAAAATTTTATACGTTTTGTAAAGATCGGGATCATTAATAATTTTCCAATACCACGCTTTTTTTCTTAAAGGCAAATGTTGATCCTCAAGACCATTATTATGACTTAATTCCATTGCCACTATATATGGTTTTAATTTGTTAACAAATTTTAACCTAGAAAAATTAAAAGCACTGGCTGCTAAATTTAAATGACCAATATTAAGGTTTATTCCAAGATCATTAGGAGAGAAATAATTAAACAGTTCTTGATATTCCTCAGGTTTTTGCATTAGTACTAAATTTCTTTTTTTAAAAGATCCTGAGCTTTCAATCGCCACTTTAACTCTCTTGCTTTTAGCGTAATTTACAATTTCTCTTAGTGAAAAGAGCATATTCTTAAAAGCCAATTTATAATTATTATTTGAATTTTTTTTTTTCCAAATAAAATCATAATTTTTTTTAGAACTGCTTGGTTTCATTGGATCCTCGATAAAACCTGGATGAAAAGTGTATAGTTTTGAATTGGTTTCTCGACAAAAATTAATTGCTTTTTTAATATGTCGTAAACTTAAATTTTTTATACGTGCGTTTGATGAAGCAATGTTAACTACAAAACTATTTCTTGGTATTGGAAAATAGTTGTGAACTAAAAAACAAAAGTTATATTGTTTTATTATTTTTTTAAAATTATTTTCGTATATATGGTTTGAACCAAGCTCAATATTTGAAATATTTGCTTTGCTACAAATAGACAAAATATCACTAATTTTTGAGTTGTTTTTGGCAAATGTTGTAGAAACAAAAATATTTTTTGTGGATTTCATCGTTGTTTTTTATGTGTAGTTCCTGGAGAAAGGTTTTTCCTTAAAAAAACGTTTGCACTAACCACGCAGTTATTTCCAATTTTAAGTTTCTCTTTAACAACACTCCCGCTCCCAATGAAACTTCCTCTTCCTAAAGAAACTTTACCATTTAAAATTGCTCCCGTAGACACATGACAATGGTCTTCAACAATAACGTCGTGTTCAATAATACAATGAGTATTTATAATACAGTTTTTTCCAATAATTGCGTTCGCATTAACAATTGCTCCATGCATAATTATGGTTCCTTCTCCAATTTTTGCCGTTGGAGATACATAAGAGTATGGAGACTTGACAATTGGTAATTTAAATCCTGCTTCTATAGCTTTTTTGTATAAATTAATTCTCTTTTTTGAAGTTTTTATTTGACCAACACTTACAAGGGCATGTTTAATTTTTTTGGATATTTTTTTCAATTCTCTATCTGCGCCCAATATAGGATAACCTAATATTTTGAATGTTAAATTCTCTTTTTCTGAAATTAAACCAGCAATACTATATTTTTTACATTGTTCTATAACATCTATGCACGCATGAGCGTGACCTCCTGCTCCTATTAGTATTATTTTTTTCACGAAATATTAAAGTTTATCTTCAATTAACTGGTTTTCTAAATTCTTAAGTATTTTTTTTTTAATATTTGTTTTTTCACTTACAAAATAAATTGTTTTGTTAAGTTTTTTCATTTTTTCTTCTAATTTAGTGGAATCTGAAAATAAGATTGATTTACTTTTTTGATATAATTCCTGAAAGTTATAACATATTAACTCAGGGGGTAAATAATAAGGATAAACTAGGACAATTTTTTTCATATTATGAGTATATTCATGAAATAATACTGGAATTTCGCTTGCTAAGCATTCATCCCCTATCGATGTATGTTTGGCTATAACTAAGTCTGCATTAGCACATAGTTTATAAGAATAAAAAGATTCTTTATAATTATTGGATATAATTATATTTTCGCAATTATTGATTTTATTTAGAATATTTTTAAAATATTTATTGGTTGTCCAGCTTAAAGTTTTAAATCTTAAGACTATATAAGTATCGTCTAAGCTTTGGGAAAGTCTAACGCAATCCTCCAAAAAATTAAGTTGTGCAGTCCAATTCAAAGCTGGGTCCGTATAAGACTCAAACCAGTGATATAATGCCTCATAACCAAAGATAATCAATATCTTTTTTCCATTATTCTTTGCCTTAAAAATTTCTTCTGGAACATTTCTATTTTTATAGAATGAAATATAATCACTTCTGTATTGACCCATCGGAATAACATTTTTTACATCGTAATATTTTGATTTTTTAACAAATTCTGCAGTGTATTCACTTGCTGTATAGTACGTATCAAGTATCACATTGGAATAGGAGGTATAAAAAGTTGTTATAAAACGTTCCTGGGTTGCAACAGTTTTAATATTATTTTTTTTAAAAGCTAGTAATAATGTTTTTGGGCACAAACAATCATAATCAATTATAGCTATTTTTAGTCCTTTAAATTTTTTTATAACCTCACAATATTTTACATAAGTACCATACCGTTGAATTAATAAAACCCACACTAAAAATGTTGACCAGCCTCTAACTAAATAAAGGTTTTTTATAGCTGCATATAAAATTTTAAAAAAAAATTTTATAGAAAAGACCTGTTCCTTTCTTAAGCATGCCCAATGAATATCTTTTTCAGGACTTAAATAATTAGAATAATCTAGATGCAGTATATTGCATCTATTCAAAGGTGATTTCTTTTCATCAGAATAGTAAAGTGTCTTCTGAAAAAGCATCTCCTTCTCTGATCCATATATAGTTCCTTTATGCGTTACAAATGCTATGTTTTTTTTTGCATAATTTTCAAAATTCTGATTATTAGAAATTTTATAATTCTTATCTTTATTTTTAAACATTAATAATGATAACAATTTTTTAACAATTTTTATAAAATACTTAAAAATATCGAGTGGAATAATTACATAAAAAATATTATTAGATACATCAGAAATAAAAAAATTCTTAAATCTAAAATTTACAAATATTATTTTTTCTAAAGGATATAAATTTAACCATATTCCCATTGGGGCTGAATAAACTATTTGTTCATAAGATATAATATCTTGTACTAATAATCTAAGCTTCTTTACTTCACTTTCATTAATTGAAAAAAGTTTACAGTACCCTTTTAAAATTTTATCAGGAATCATTTTAATATTTTTTGAATATGCAAATTCATCAGAATCTTCGGCCAGTAAAGAATATGAAATTTTTGGCGAAAATTTTTCAAACTCAATTGGCAATGGAGTAATATTTTTTTCTTTTAATGTATTTGCTATTTCATTTCTTTGCAATTCTGACTCTGAATCAATTAAAAGATAGGAGATTTTAAGTTTAAAATATTTTAGCAGTTTAATCAGAGGAACTTGCCAAAAGCTAACATTTCCAAAAATGATATACATGTTTTTAAGAGATAATTTATAATTTTTTATAACTTTATATTTTACTAGTCGATTTCTGATTTTTTAATAAAAACTCTACTAATCGAAAATCATATTCGCTATCAATATCGATAGATTTGCTTATAGGCATTTCATATAAAATTGCTTTATCTTTTGATCCATGTTCTAAAGCATCTATAACTGTCCTAGAGTTAACTTTAGAATTAACTAAGACTTTTCTACGATAAATATAAATGGAAGCATTCATATCATAGGTTACGGGAGCGTCTTGTCTTCTAAAAATTTTTTTTTTTATTTTTTTTACCTTTTTTACTTTATTGTTTACTCTTTCAACTACATTAAAATATGGACTTTTTTTCGATTTTGTTCCTGTAATTAAAACATCTCCATTTTTTTTTATAAAAGTTCTATATGCCCCAATGATATCTTTTGCTGTTCTCAAAGGAGAAGTAACGTCTAAATCAATTACAAATTTGAATTTTTTATTATAATATTTTTCAGATTTTTCTAGTGCATGTTTAATAACTAATATCTTTGAACATTTGTTGGTTGCTAGACTTTTGGGGCGAAGAAACCAACCTTCTGCCCCATAGGATTTAGCCTTGGTCAACATTTTTTTTGAATCAGTTGAAACAACTATATTATCAAAAATCCCTGATTTAACCGCCTCTCTAATTGTAAAATACATTAACGGCTTTCCATTAATAAGTTTAATATTTTTTCCTTTTAATCCCTGAGATCCGCTTCTCATGCATATAGTGCACAACGTTGAGTTCATTATTTTCCTGATTTGGACTTTATTTGATTAATTAAATATACGAGCTGTTTTCCTTCTTTGAATGTGCAAAGCTTATTGTTAGTTTTTTTTTTTAAAATAGCTATATGTTGATTTCTATATTCATTATTTCTATTAGAATTGTTAAAATGATAAATCCTTGTTTTGTTCCCCTCGCAACAAATAACATTTTTATTAATTAAATCTGCTTTTAAACTTATATTTTTTCCATCTACTAGTATTTCTCTTACAGGATGGCGTGTAAAATAGCTTAAAGTTATTTGGATAGATGAAGCTTTTTTTGTTTTTCCTACTAAATTTAAAAAGTCATCGGTTTGAATTTTCAAGTTCGAAAGTTTTTTAGATTTACAATGTTCAATATTAATTTTTCCGAACAACCATTGTACATAATCAAGTTCGTGGCTTAGATCTAAAAGTACACCGCCACCAAATTGTTTTTTGGCACTATACGACTTTCTATAGTCAATATTCTTTCTCCACTTGGGTAAATAAGAGCCGCAGAAAACATTAACATTGAAAATTTTTTTTGATTTTAGTTTTTTTTTTAAGAAGTTTATTATTGCATTAAACCTTAAATTGTATCCCACGAAATATTTGTTTTTATTAATATTAATTTTATCTACTTTGGAAAATAAAGGCTTTTCTACTAAAACTAATTTATTTCTACAATTTTCTTCAATGAATTTTATCTTGTTTATATGGTCACTAGTTGGATTGCATATTACTATATAATGAGGATTAATTTTATTTAATGATTGTAGTGTTTTTATTGTACGAAAATTTGAAAGCTTTTGATTTGTTAGAATAGTTATATTTTTTTTATTAACCAATTCTGATAAAATACTTGCATGTCTTCTCCCAATAGATCCATAACCAGAAATTAATATTGTTTTATTCATATTAATTTTTCTACCGCCTTATGATATTCAGACCATTGACCAACATCTATCCAAGATTCATCATCGACAGGATACACTCCTATTTTTTTTTTTCTTCTTTTTGCAAGCTGTATTAAATCTGGCATATCGTATGCTTTATTTTTTGGTATTAGTTTTAACAAATTAGGATTAATTACATACAAACCAATATTTACAAAAAAATCTAATTTAGGTTTTTCTATAATATTTTTTATGTTTCCTTTATTGTTAAGTGTACATGTTCCATATGGTATAATATATTCTTTGGACGAAACCACTAAAGTTACATCATTTCTATTAGAAATATGAAAATTCATTAAATTGTCAAAATTAATATTTATTATCGTGTCACAACTAGTTACTAAAAAAGGTTTTTTTACTTTCCCTACTAATAAGCTAAGTCCACCAACGGTACCTAGAGGTTTAGGCTCTTCTATAAAAGACAATTTATAATTGGGTTTCATCTCCTGAAAGAAAGCTCTAAGAATTTTACTTTTATAATTTAATGTAATAAAAAAATTAGTAACGTTATTATTAGTAAACTTCTCAATAATATGTTCAATAACTGGTTTTTCATTTATTGGCACCAAAGGTTTTGGCAAAATATTTGTAAATGGTTCTAGCCTCGTTCCTTTACCTCCGGCCATAATAACTACCGTTTTAGAAAAGTTCTTAAAATATTGATTTTTTTTGTTTTTATTAAAAATATTTTCAAAAGTTACTAAATCAACAACTTTTTTTGATTCGTCCACAATCGGGATTACATCAATTCTTTTTTTTAAAAAAACATTTTTTGCTTGATTCAGTGAAAAATTTTCTTTTCTTAAGAAAGTAGATTTCTTTTGATAAAATTCATTAATTTTATTTTTATGAAATTTACCTTTTAATATAGCTTTTCTTAAATCGCCGTCACTAAGAGTCCCCAAAAGTCTATTTCTTTTATCAACAACAACTAAACATTTTTCGCCCATTTTGCTTAATTGTTTAAGGGCCTTTTTTAAATTTGCATTTGGTTTAATTAACAAATTTTTCATATATTATAAAAAAATTTTTTTAGTTCAGAAGGAATTGTTACATCTTTAATAATTTTATAAATCTTATTTGAAGAATCTTTATATTCATAGGCATTGCAAGTATATTTTAAGTTTTTCATAAATTTTTTAGTATAAATTTTGTAAATTGATTTTAGTATTAAATTTTTTTTTGGTGCGCTATCTATAACACTGCTTGCTTTTAATCTTCCTTTTTGTCTATCGCCTATATTTATTGTCGGAATTTTAAATGAAGGCGCTTCAATAAGTCCACTTGATGAATTTCCCAAAATACAATCTACATTTTTAAGCACAGATAAATAATTTATGTGACCCATAGAAGAAAATTTTACAGAATCACATTTTTTTGAAGATACAAATTTTTCGATCATAGTAATAACAATTCTTCCAAAGGTATCGCTGTTAGGATAAGTAAATATTAGTTTTGTATCTTTTAATTCAGAAACTGCTGATAATATTTCTTTAAATTGATAAGCTGAAGTATTTTTTTCAAGTGTTACTGGGTGGTAAGTTATAAGTATATTCTTTTTATTAAACTTAAACTTCATTTTTTTTTCAACTAACTTTTTATTTAACAATTTTGCATTTCTCAATCTATCTACACCAAGACTGCCAGTAACAAATACTCTTTTGGGATTTTCACCAAGTTGAATGACTCTTTTTTTGCTTGAAAGATTAGAAACAAAATGAAGCCAAGACATTTTCGTAATTGAATGCCTTATACATTCATCAACTGCACCCAAAGTTGTATCTCCTCCTCCTATATGGGCTACTGGTATTTGATGAAAATTAGCTGCTATCACTGCCGACATTATTTCGTATCTATCTCCAAAAACAACTAATAAATCTGGTTTAACAGAGTCAAATAATGACGCAAAGCGCATTATTCCTAAACCGGTTGATTTTGAAATAGCAGTTGGGGTATCGGAAGAACTTAATATTTTAACTTTCTTTTCTATTCTAAAACCATCCTTAATAATTTCCTTGTAGGTATTACCAAACTCAGATAACAAATGCATGCCAGTCGCAAAAATTTTTAATTCGATATCTCTATCCTTATAAAATTTATTAATTAAAATTTGCATAAGACCGTAATCAGCTCTAGAACCAGTGATTATGCAAATTTTTCTTTTCATAATTTTATTAACTTGTCCTTAGAAAAACTTTTTTTTGCAATTTTTCCAATAACTTTAAATAATTTCATTGGGGATATTCCATTTCCTGGTCTTTTGATTGTTAAATTTTTACTCGTAAATTTTTCACCCTTTTTAATTTCCTTAGAAGCCACTATTGAAGTTCTTGCAATCTTAATATTTTTTCTTTCGCTTGACGAAATTTTTTTAATTCCATTTCCTAATGCAATGGTAATTTTCCTTACCCCTTCAATCATTTTTTTTAGTTCTTTTGGATTAATACTTGCTTTATGATCTGGTCCTGGTAAATTTTTGTTGAGAGTAATATGCTTTTCTAACACCCTGGCACCCAGTGCTGCTGCAGCCAACGACGACTCAATACCTTCCGTATGATCAGAATATCCAACGTTAACTTTAAATTTTTTTTTAATAGTAAGCATTGCTCTAATATTCGCATCTCGTAAAGGTGTTGGGTATTCTGTATTACATTGTAAAACAGTAATATTTTTTTTTTTGGTTCCATGCGAGATTAGTATTTTGAGAGCTTCTCTAATCTCCATCAAATTTGCCATACCCGTTGACAATATTACTTTTTTTTTAAGTTTGGCTACTTTTATCAAATAGGGCAAATTGGTTATTTCACCAGAAGGAATTTTGAAATATTTCATGCTGAAATTTTTTAGAAAATCGATAGACTTTAAATCAAATGGAGTTGATAAAAATTCTATTTTCTTTTTTTTGCAATATTTTTTTATTTTTTTAAAATCGTTATAAGTTAAAGAAAGTTTTTTAAGCATTTTCAGTTGGTTTTCTTTTATTTTCCAATTTTTAATTTGATAGTTTGCTTTCTTAGCAAATTTAGATATATGCAATTCTGGTATAGAGGTTTGAAATTTAACAAAGTCGGCGCCGCATTTTTTAGCAACATCAACCAATTTATAAGCCATCTTTAATTGGCCGTTATGATTCTGACATGCTTCTGCAATTATAATTACTTTATCCATTTTTTAAAAAATATTATTTAATTTTTGACAAATAAAATCTTGCTGTTTTGGGGTCAGCTGAGAGCTGCTTGGTAAACATAATCTGCTTTGATAAATTTTTTTAACATTATGCAATTTATATGTTTGACACTTTTTATATTTTTTTTGTAAATGATTCGGATACCATAGTGGTCTTGCTTCTATACCATTATTATAAAGATATTGGATTTTTTTTAAAAAATCTTTTTTTGATAATTTTTTATCAATTTCAATAATATTTAGCCAATAATTACATTTACTAAAATGTGAAGTCCTGGATATTCTCAAACCTTTAATTTTATCTATTTTATTTCTATATATTTCATGTATGATTTTTTTTTTCCTTATATATTCTGGTAAAGATTCGAGTTGAGCAAGACCCAGAGCTGCTTGGATATTAGAGAGACGAAAGTTATAGCCGATGTCATTATGTACATAACTAATCGGATCATCTTTGGCTTGCGTTGTAAGATATTTTGCTTTTTTTGCGATTTTTAAATTGTTGGTTAATATCATTCCCCCGCCGCCTGCCGTAATTATTTTATTACCGTTAAAAGAAAGACATCCAATTTTTCCTACTGTTCCTGTGTGTTTATTCCTAAACCTGCCTGATTTATAAAAAGTACCAATACTTTCGGCTGCATCCTCAATGATTGAAATATTTTTCGTTCTACATAAATCAATCAGTTTATCTAGTTTTGTCGCATTACCAAAAAGATGCACTACGATTAAAGCAACAATGTGATTTCCAGTTTTTTTATTAATAGTAATTGGTATTTTTTTTCTTAGAATTGTTCGTGTTTTTTTATTTAGAAATTCAATAGTCTTATTAACATCAATAGTATAATAATCGTCATTATCCATAAAAATTGGTTTAGCATTATTGTAATTAATTGCATTAACTGGCGATATAAAGGTCATGGACGGAACTATTACCTCATCGTTTGTTCCTACTCCAACCAACCTTAAAGAAATTTGTAAAGCTGATGTTCCATTGATGCAAGCTACTGCATGCTTTGCACCAGTATACTTTGTTATCTTTTTTTCAAAAAGATCTACATATTTTCCAGCAGAAGAAACCCATCCTTCATCTAAACAATTTTTTATATACTTCCACTCGTTTCCGGATATAAAAGGTTCATGTAATTTAATCATATTTTTTATTCGTTTAAAAAATTTAATAAATGTTATTTCTAAAAGTTTGCAAGACTAATGTTTTTTTCTAGAGCAAAATTCCTAGCAACTTTAAGGCCATCACCAAGAAAATTAAAAAGGTTAGCAGTGATTACGCCTGATATTTTTGTTGAAGCTAAAACTGAAGATAGGTGCTCAGGTTTGCCCGCCCCACCCATAATCAATATAGGTTTATTTATGTTTGTTTCTATATTATCTAAAATCGTTAAATCTATGCCAGCCGCATTTCCATCATTATCAATAGAATTTAAAATTATTTCTCCACAATTTAAAGAATTTAAATTTTCAAGATGTTTTTTTAAAGATATTTTTTCTAATCTTGCGCCACAATGAGAATATAAATTAATTTCATTATTTATTCTTCTATGATCTATCATTACGCAAATAGCTTGTGATCCATAAAAACCTGCTATTTTTTCAATAATTTCTTTGTTTTCGAATGCTAAAGTATTAATCAATATTTTATCAGCACCGTTATCAAAAAATCTTTTAGAAATTTTCAAATCTCTTATTCCTCCTCCTAGCGTAATGGGTATAAAGAGACTTTTCCTTAATTTTAAAACACCTACAAAAAAATTTTTAAAATCTGACTCTGTTGGTTTTTTTTTTACTAATATTATAACTATTTCATCAATATAATTTGTTGCTTTGCCGAAACCAAAATTTCTTATCAACCAATCTACATCACCAACCTTTTGTAAACTAAAATTACGGCTAAGATAAAAAAAACCTTCCTTGTAATAAAGGCAAAAGATAATTCTTTTTAAAAGACTCACTGTAGGTTACAAAAATTTTGTATAAGATTTAATCCAACTGAATGGCTTTTTTCAGGATGAAATTGAGAGCCAAAAATTTTAGATTTTTCTATAAAAGAAATAAATTCTTCCCCGTATGTTGTTTTTGCATAGTTGTGTGAATCTTCAGAAGAACTCACTTTATAAGAATGAATAAAATAGAAATAAGATGGATTTTTAATGCCATCCCATATTTTAGTATTGTTATGATTAACTTCATTAAAACCAACATGAGGAAGGGGAAGTTTGTTGGTTTGATTGTTTTGAAAAAATTTTTTACACTTTCCATCAAAAAAACCCAATCCTTCAATGAGTTGATCTGTTTTTTCATTTGTGCCATATTTAAAAAGTAATTGCATTCCCAAACATATCCCAAACAAATAACCTCCATTTTTTATAAAGTCTTTTATTTTCAGCTCCCATCCTAATTTTTTTAACTTGCTTATGCCAGCTTCGAAAGATCCGACGCCTGGTAAAATTAGGTGAGAAAAATTACCTAGGCCATTTGGAGTTTTCAAAGAACTATGGTCAAATTTTAAATAGTTTAGTGCATTTTCAATTGAAGCAATATTGCCAAAACCATAATCAATAACACAAATCTTAGTTTTTTTATTAATCATTTAATTTCAAATTTTGGTTCCCATCTATTTTTTTTTTCAAACAAATCTTTATTAACCCATTTGTCAATTGTTGCCAAAAAGTCTTCTTTCTTCATTTTATAATATTCACAAAATTCGTCATAATATTCTTCTGGAGCTTGAGCATCATACATTTTAACAAGTTGAACGGCCTGTTCTCTGGTCATGGCTCCTCTTCTTACATCTATACCAGCATCCATATTTGTTCTTCCAAATCCAAATTTTAAATACATTAAATATATATGTAGTAAATAAAATTTTTGATCAGTTTGACCAAAATTTGTATATGTTCCGGCATTTAAAGTTTCGTTCTCATGCAAGTTACATTGTTTTTTGGCTACTTCATAATTTCTATATGGATCCCAATTTTCATAAAAACCCCAATGAGTTATTTTTAAATCCTTTTTTGAAATTTCTTCTTTTGATGGATATGTAAACCAGTACAATTGTTCTTTGTTTAAACCGCACATTTTTAAAATTTTAAAATAATCACCTTCGATATAATTTGTTATTTGATAATCAATTCCATATATACCTTCGTATTTATGTTTGGCATCTCCTCCATATTCGCAATCTCCATCTTCGGAATAAAAAATTAAAGGAATATTAAATGCCATAGCAACTCTTACTAAAGCAGTATGAACAGCTATTTGCCAGCCATAATAAGAATACCCCAACTCTGTAAAGCCAAGTTTATTTAATATTCTCATAGCCTCTTCATCAGGAGTTATATGAATGTGCTCATAACCACTTCTTACAAAATTAATTATATTTTTTTTACCAACATTTTGTTCCAGAGGAGGCCTGATTGTAACGGCTAGGGAATTAACCTTTTTTTTGTGTTTGAGACAGTAAGAAACATATGATCCATCCTTGCCACCACTAACTGCGTTAATACACTTGAAAATAGGATTAGATTTTTGTTCAGTTAATAATTTATCAAGTTTTATTTGTCTTTCCTTCCAATTTAGTGTTTTTTTTTCTTCCTGCCATTGACAAGCTGAACATACCCCATTTGCATTAAAAGTTACTCTTGGTCTTGTCGACATGACAACACATCTCTTACACCAAAATACCTTATTCATAATTAGTTACTCCTTTTGATTCTCTTTTTTGTTTGCTTTCCTTGCGGCTGCTCTGATTTCTTTCCTTCTTAAATAAACATCAAAATTTTTTAAATTTTTATTTTCCTTAGCGCTATTTCTTTCCTGCGAAAACCTTTCGGCATCAGATGTTGTCGAAGCCTCCCAATTAACTAGCCCATCCATTGTTTCGCTTCCTTGAATTGTAATAACTTTTGATTTCACATTAAACTCTTCTCCAACCTGGCCTTTGCCAGCATTATGTCGAAATCCTCTGAACGTAAAATCTCTCTCTTTATAAAGATGATCTATTTGAGCTAGTGTACTAGTTTTTTGTTTATCATAATAATTTTTTATCAATACCGAATTAGCCCAACGCAAACATTCGTAATACTCCTCATCACTAAGTTCTGTAAAGTTGCAACAGATTAAATCAGAATTTAGATGTTTTTTTTCATAAAAATCCTCAGCCGGATTATTTTTGTCCAGTAAACCCATCTCAATTGCGTCGTAATAAAGTGGAGAGCCAGGATAAGGAGTTACCGGCCTTATTGTTCTTTTTTGAGCAAAGTCATCATATTTTAACATGAAATCAACTGTTGATTTTATCGTTGCTTTGTTATCCCCTTTATTACCAAAAATAAAGTTAAGACCGGGACTTATTCCAACTTTTAAAGTGTCTTCTACGCCTCTAATAATCATTTCTGGCCTTAGCCCTTTCTTCATATTATTTAAAACTTTTTGATCCATTGATTCAATTCCGTAATTAATAAAGCGACAACCGGCATCTTTCATAAGTTGCAATAATTCCTCACTGCAATAGTTAAGTCTCCCATTACAATTCCATTGCACATGTAAATCACGTTTAAGAAACTCTAAGCAAACTGCTTCTGTATGTTCAACCGATGACATCAAAAGATCATCCTGAAAAGCAATATATGTAATACCATAATCTTTATGCAGCAATTCGATTTCATCCAATAAAGCTGCTGGGGTTCTCACTCGATATCCAGAATCCATACGATAGCAAAATGTACATTTAAAAGAACAACCGCGTGCTGACATCATTGGAAAACAAAAATCTGTAGATTTAACCTTAGGCATTCTCAACATCCTATAATAATGCATGGGAAACTTCTCATATGGAACCGGAGGTAATGAATCTAAATCATGAACCAAAGACGCTCTGGGAGTTTGTTGAAGCTTTCCATTTTCTAACCAAGCAATTCCAGGAACATTTTTCAGAGGTGTTTTATCTTCAATTGCATCCATTAATTTTGAAATTGTAACCTCTCCTTCTCCCATGCAAACTACATCACATCTTGATTTTTTTAAAAAAAACTCTGGTTCGGGAGTTGGGCCATATCCACCAATCACATAGTATGGACGATTTTTAGAATCGTTTATTGCTTTAGATAAATTCTTCATTTTTTGATATTGGTAGTATCCAGCAATTAGACTTAAAACAACAACATCAAACTTATTTTCATCAAGATAGGTTTTCAGATAATCATCTGGCCAATGATTCATATCTTGGCTCCATACGGTAAAATCATGACCATCTCTTTTTAGAACTCCTCCAATTGCGCCAAGGCCCATTGGAAAAATATGATCGTACGAACCGTTATCGTAAGCAACAAATAAGACTTTTAAGGACATGTTTGAGAATTACTCACACTATACATATAATTTTAAATTTTAAAATATGACAAATTACCTAATTTTTTAATTTTTATTTTTTTTATTTTTTTGAACTTATTTACCGCTTTTGTAACTCCTTCTGCTATGCCGTAATCATCGATCAAAATTATGCCTCTCTTTTGAACTTTGCTGTACAATTTTTCAAGAGCAAATAGAGTCGGTTCATAAACATCCATATCTAAATGTAATAAAGAAATTTTTAAATTTTTTTTGTACTTAAGAAATTTAGGTAAAGTTTTTAAAATATTTCCTTTGATTAGGTTAATATACTTAAATTTTTTTTTTTTATAATTGACTTCAACTCTT
>Ga0187827_10005954_pt1 | contig 14213 bp, 5 predicted proteins | sample ETNtaG_39_FD_167969 | JGI IMG/M metagenome (GOLD analysis project Ga0187827, IMG submission 167969) | Marine microbial and viral communities from oxygen minimum zone, Eastern Pacific Ocean - ETNP2014_SV_150_PacBio MetaG (Illumina Assembly) | ecosystem: Environmental > Aquatic > Marine > Hypoxic... | reverse complement strand
CGACTGCCGTTCGCTGCGGGGACTTTCGGCAGCGCGATAAGCAATTCGGTATTGGAGCATATTCCCGGGTTAGCGAGTGCGCTGCGCGAGATGAGTCGTGTGTTGCGCCCCGACGCGCCTTTTGTTTTCACCGTACCAAGCGAGTACTTCCGTGAGTTTCTCTCTGTCCATCGCGGTCTGAATGGGCTGGGGCTGAGAACGGTTGCGCGCGCGTATGTGCGATGGTTTGACCACATATCTCGCCACGAACACTACCATTCGCCAGAGGAGTGGCGCGCGCTTCTTGAAGACGTTGGTTTCGAAGTTGAACAGCGCCGCTATTATTTCTCGGAGCGGGCGCTGCGCGCTCTTGAGTGGGGGCATTATTTAGGGCTTCCGGCACTGCTCTCAAAGGCGCTTACCGGGCGCTGGATTTTGGCGCCCACGGTGGCGAACCTGTGGCTGACCGACCGGCTGCTGCGCCGTTATTATGAGGAGCCGTTGCCGGAGCGCGGCGCGTATCTTTTTTTTGTGGCGCGCAAAATTGAACGGATGACACGGTGAGTCTTATGTTATGGGATTGGTATCAACATCAGATTTTGGCGTGTCAATTTTGGCGGGGATCGCGGCTACCGTTGGCTTTTGGATGGGCCCCAGCGCTGCTGCAGCCAGGCCTACGGCGCAATCGCCGCATTGTCTTCGAAAAATTCGCGTAATAATACCAAATCTCTGCGCAAGATGCCGCCGAACTGGATGCGGTGGTGCGCACTTTCGCCATAACTGTCGGCGACTGGGATTCAGTTTGGGTGCGCGCTTAACGCTATTGGGTTGATAAGCGCGCGATGGGGATTTACGCAAGAGGATTTTGCTGGGATAATGAGATTCTGACCGAGCCGCAGGTAAATATCTGCACCACCATTGCCGATTCGGGCAGCGAGATCATTATTTTTCACCAGCAAGACCAGGCGACATTGGAACAGCTGCAGCGCATTTACCCGCATGGGACCCTAAAGTGGCAGCGCCCGGCGGTTATGCCGGATAAGGAATTCTGCTTTTCTTTGTGTTGGAGGGGCAAAGTGTGTGGCTGGAGCATCAACAATGAGTGGACTTTCGCAAAACGTTATTCTGTCTTAAAGGACGCTGTGTGACCGTTGAACTTCTAACGAAGTTGAAAAACTAGCGCAATTTGTTGGGTAAGGGCGCATCCCCACTGTTGGCGGGATTTTCGACATGCTGCGCTCCTACTTATCGTCTTGGAGATTGTTTCAAGTGACAGACACACAACTAGAACATTCCGGTGATTGGAGGACGCCGCTCACTACATTTGCGCTGCTGCTGATTGTAGGCGCAGCCGCCTATTTGCGTTTTGTCGGGCTGAACTGGGACGAATTCCAGCACCTGCACCCTGACGAGCGATTCTTGACGATGGTGGAAACCGGCATCCGGCCGGTAGAGGGCGGTTGGTCGGAATACTTCGACACCGGCAATTCCACGCTCAATCCCCACAATCAGGGCTTCAACTTCTTTGTGTATGGCACTGCGCCCATCTTTCTAGTGCGTTATCTGGCGCAATGGATTGCCGATTCTGGATTACAACTTTCGGATTTGGGATTCGAGTCATCTCTTGAGTTGGGTACCGGCTACGATCAGGTTCATCTGGTCGGGCGCGCAGTTTCGGCATTCGCGGATGTGCTTTCTGTTTTCTTGCTCTATTTTATCGGAAAGCGGTTATACAACCGGCGTGTGGGCCTTCTGGCTGCCGCGTTGGCTGCGGGCTCGGTCGCGCTCATTCAGCAGGCACATTTCTTCACCGTTGATTCGGTCGCCAACCTGTTTGTCACGCTCGGGTTGCTTTGTGCCGCGCGTGCCCTGCATAGCGATAGCCCGCTCAATTATGCGCTCTTTGGGCTGGCGTTGGGCGGGGCGGCGGCCTCGCGCATCAATGCTGCGCCGCTGGCGCTGCTGATTCTGTTGGCAGCATGGGCACGGATCATGAGTCGTGAGTCATGGCTCACGAGTTACGCGTGGCGTGTGGCGCTGGCTACCGTGCTTTCGCTGCTCGTCTTTCGGATCGCGCAGCCATACGCTTTTGCCGGGCCATCACTTCTTGATATCAGTCTCAATGAACACTGGCTGAACAACATCCGCGAGATTCGTGGGCAGATGGGCGGTGATGTTGATTTTCCGCCCAACCATCAGTGGACTGACCGCCCTGCGCTGATTTTTCCGTGGCAAAACATGGTGCGCTGGGGGATGGGCGCGGCCCTTGGGCTGGCCGCCTGGGCCGGATTTGGTTGGGCGGGATGGCAGCTGCTGCGCCGCTGGGCGGGCAGCCAGCGTCATTTGCTGCCTGTTGCGTGGAGCGGGCTGTACTTTCTCTGGCAGGGAATGCAGTGGGTCAAGCCCGTGCGTTACTTCTTACCGATTTACCCGACCCTGATTTTGCTTGGCGCGTGGGCGTTGTATGAGCTGCCGAAGGGGAAACGCGGCAAACACGTTTTGCGTTTGGCGTCACCCGGGCTGATTGTGCTGGTACTTGGCAGCACTATGCTTTATGCTTTCGCGTTTTCCCGCATTTATACGCGCCCGGTGACGCGAGTGGCGGCCAGCCGCTGGATTTATGACAATCTACCCGGCCCGTTCAGTTTGGTGGTCGAGACGGCGGACGGGGCGGTGACGCAGCCGGTGCGCATGCCGCCCGACTTTCAATATGAAAACAGCCAGCCGCACACGCAGTCGTTCACCGCGCAGGCAAGCGGCGTGATCAGTGCGCTGCGTATTGGTCATCTGGGCGATGTGAACGCCGATGCCGCGCCGGAGACTTTCACGGTGAGCGTCCAGGACAGCGTCGCCGATGACGCTGCGAGCAGCGCCACGCTGACGGCAGACCTATCCGCCAACAGCGGCTACACGCTGCAGCTGCAACCGCCGCTTTCGGTGACAAAAGGCCAGAATTATCAATTGGTCAGTCAAGCGGTGGCGGGCGCGCCGCTGATGATTAGCGGCGCGCAGCTGGTGAATGAATCCAGTTGGGACGATGGTTTGCCGCTGCGTATGGATGGTTACGACGCCTTCGGCGGCATTTACGGCGGGCACAACTTGGAACTGTACTGGGAAGACGATGAAGCAAAGCGCGAGCGGATGTTGGATATTTTAGAGCAGGGCGACTACATCCTGATTTCTTCCAATCGGCAGTACGCTTCCATCCCGCGCCTGCCCACGCGCTATCCGCTGACCATCGCATATTACCATGCGCTTTTCTCGGGCGAACTGGGCTTTGAGTTGGCAGCGGAATTTGAGAGCGCGCCAAGTCTGGGAAGCTGGCAATTCTCGGAACAAGCCGCCGAAGAACCGTTCACAGTTTATGACCACCCCAAAGTGTTGATTTTCCGCAAGACGGCTGAATTTTCGCTTGAGAGGGCGCGCCAGATTCTGGGGGCGGTGGATCTTTCACAGGTGATCTGGATGAATCCGTACAAGGCCACGGCTGCCCCGTCCGGTCTGATGCTGCCAGCAGAACGTCTGGCCGAGCAGCGCGCAGGCGGGACGTGGTCGCAGATGTTTGATAGCAGCAGCGCACACAATCGGCTGCAGTGGCTGGGGGCGCTTGCCTGGTATGGTGGGTTGCTCATCCTCGGCTGGCTGCTCTTCCCGCTGGCTTTTCTCGCTTTTGGCGGGCTGCCGGATCGTGGCTATGCGGTATCTAAAATCCTGTCTTTGCTGCTGGTGGGTTGGGTGGCATGGATGCTGGGCAGCCTGCGCTGGATGCCATTTACTCGCGCGACACTCGGGCTGTTGGTCGGCGGGTTGGGGCTTTTGGCTGCCGGTGTGGCAGCCTGGCGTGCGGACGAACTGCGGCGCTGGATTGTCGCGCATCGGCGTTACATCATCAGCGTGGAGCTGCTCTGGCTGGCGTTGTTCCTCTTCGATCTATTTATCCGCTGGCATAACCCGGATCTGTGGCATCCGGCCTATGGTGGTGAGAAGCCGATGGATTTCTCGTATTTCAACGCAGTGCTGCGCAGCACTTCATTCCCGCCTTTTGATCCATGGTTGGCGGGTGGCTACATTAATTATTATTATTTTGGCTATGTGCTGGCGGCTGTGCCAACCAAGCTGCTGGGCATTGCGCCGGCTTTTGCCTATAACCTACTGCTGCCGATGTTGTTCGCCATGACCGGCACGGGCGCTTTCTGCGTGGCGTATAACCTGAGCGCTGGTGGGAGACAGAGGGAATCAGGCCCGCGAGCGCGCAGACTTCCACTGTGGGGCGGGCTTGCGGCTGCGGCGCTGATGGTGCTGCTGGGCAATCTTGGTCAGCTTGATACCATTGCCAAAGGGCTGCGCAAAGCGGCCGATGCTGCGCCTGCGCCGGATCAGCTCTTGCCGGGAATGGGAGATGTCTCGGATTGGGCGACCGGCCTGTATCGCGTGGGGTTTGAGGGCCAGACCATACCGATGGGAACTGGCGAATGGTATTGGAACGCGACGCGCCTTATTCCGCATCCGGAAAGCGAAGCTGTACCGATTACCGAGTTTCCACTCTTCACCTTTTTGTATGCCGATTTGCATGCGCACATGCTTGCGCTACCGCTGACGCTGTTGGTACTGACGTGGGCGCTGGCGGCTGTGTTGGGCGCGAGGCGTTCCGGCGATAAGCCGACAGCGGTGGTGCACTGGTGGGTGGGGGCTCTGGCGATCGGCGCGCTGGGTCCGACCAACACTTGGGATTTACCCACCTATTTGGCGCTGAGCTGCGTGGCGGTGGTTTACGCTCAATTCCGCCGCCACGAGAGGCTGGATTACGACATGTTTCTCGCCGCCGCCGGGCGGGTGGCGCTGCTGGTCGCGCTCAGCGCGCTTCTTTTTCGGCCTTACGCGCTCTGGTATGGCTCTGGTTACAATGCGGTTGAACTCTGGCGTGGTTCGACCACCCCGTTGAGTGCGTACTTGAAAATACATGGGCTATTTCTGTTCATCATCGCCGGGTTTCTGGTGTCCGAAACCCGGCGATGGGTGCAATCCACCACGATTCACGGGTTGGGAGGAATGAAGGATTTGCTGGCTGTGGGGATCGTGACGGGTGTGGTGGTATTGGGGTCGACTGCACTGCTACTGTTCGTTGGCGTGCAGATTGCGCCGCTGGCGCTGGGGCTGCTGGCGTGGGCGACTTTGTTGCTGCTCCCCTCGCAACAAACTCCGCAGAAACGGGCGGCGTTGGCGCTGCTTAGTCTAGCGCTGTTGTTGACGCTGCTGGTTGAATTGGTGCGGTTAGAGGGTGATATCAGCCGCATGAACACGGTCTTCAAATTCTACTTGCAGGCGTGGACGTTGTTCAGCGTGACAGCCGGGGCCGGACTAGTGTGGGTGTGGCAGCAGCTGCCGGACTGGCAGCCGTGTAACGCGCGGCTGTGGCGGGCCGGACTAGGGCTGCTGGTTTTGATAGCGGCTGCCTATACGCTGCTGGCTGGTTCCGCCAAGATGCACGATCGCATGGCAGCCGACGCGCCGCATACGCTCGATGGCATGGCCTTCATGCAATTCGCTGAATATCATGACCAAGGGCAGCCCATCCCACTGTCACCGGATTATGATGCCATTCGCTGGTTGCAGGAAAACGCGAGCGGCTCGCCGGTGATCGTTGAAGCGCACGCCAGCGAATATAAATATGGCTCGCGTTACACAATTTATACCGGCCTGCCGGGGGTAGTGGGCTGGAACTGGCATCAGCGCCAGCAGCGCGCGGTCACGCCGCCGGACCTGATCAATGATCGGGTGGAGGCGGTCAATCGTTTTTATCGCGAGACGGACAATAATGCGGCGTTGGCCTTTTTGCGCCGCTATGACGTGCGTTATATCGTGGTGAGCGGCTATGAGCGCGCGTATTATCCGGGCGAGGGGTTGGAGAAATTCGGGCGCATGGCGAATGCGGGGCTGCTGGACATTGCTTATGATCATGGTGATGTTGTCATTTACGCGCACAATGCGGAACCGGTCGAATGAGATAATCTTATGCGCGACATCCTCTCTTTTCTGGTTTGGTGGCTCATCGTATCTTGCGCTGGCTTGGTTGCTTGGCCCTTGCTTTTCCGCATGCTGCCGCAGCTTCCTGACCGTGGCTATGCCGTCAGCAAAACGTGCGGACTGTTGCTGCTGAGCTATGTGTTTTGGATGTTCAGTTCGCTGGGATTCTTGCGCTTGACTTTCGGCGGCGTGATGGTTGTGGCGTTCATCGTGGCGGCAGGGACGTTGCGGTGGGGGCAGCCGCGTGCTGCGCTGGAATGGCTGCGCGCGCATTGCTCGTTGGTGTTGGTGACTGAAGCGGTGTTTCTGGTTGGTTTTGGCATCTGGGCTTACGTGCGGGCGTTAAATCCAGAAATTGCGGGTACAGAAAAGCCGATGGAATTCGCTTTTCTCAACTCGATATTGCGGGGCGGCGTTATGCCGCCGCGTGACCCATGGCTTTCGGGCTATGCCATCAGCTATTATTACTTTGGCTATGTCATCATTGCCATTCTGACACGACTGAGCGGCGCGCTGCCCGGCGTCGCTTTCAACCTTGGAGTGGCGTTGCTGTTCGGGCTTACGGCGGTGGGTGCTTTTGGGGTGACGTTCAACCTGATCGCTGTATCTGGTCGGGTCACGAGGCGCGTGTCGCGTGCGGCGGTTCCCGCGCTACTCGCGCCCGTTTTTGCTGTTGTGACTGGCAATCTGAATGGCATGTTAGAAGTGCTGCATGAGCGTGGGTTGGGCGCCGCGCACTTCTGGCAGTGGCTGGGAATTAAATGGCTGGATGTCGCGCCCAAGCCGGGCGGGGGCTGGCTGCCGCAACGCTACCTGTGGTGGTGGCAGGCTTCACGCGTAATCCGCGACCGCGATCTTACCGGCGCGCCTATCGGCTTGCAGCCAATTGACGAATTTCCATTTTTCTCGTTTTTGCTAGGGGATTTGCATCCGCATGTGCTGGCATTGCCTTTTGTCTTTCTGGCGCTGGCGGTTGCGCTGCAATTGTTTCTCACAGGCGCAGGCCATGCTCCGTCGGCCGCTAACTGGCAGCCATTTCCGGTTTCGGAGCTGTTGTTCTTCGCGTTGGTGCTGGGCGGGCTGTCTTTTCTCAACACCTGGGATTTTCCCATCTACCTGTTCGTGGCGGTGGCGGCCTATGCCGTTGGCCGCCGCGTTGTAGGGGCGCGCGAACTACGCCTGGGGCTAATCTTGGCAGTAATGGGCGTGATACTCTATCTGCCATTTTACATCGGCTTCCGGTCACAGGCCGGCGGGATTCTCCCTAATCCGGTGTTTTCCACGCGGGTCAACCAGTTCTGCGTGCTGTTCGGCGTGTTGCTGCTGCCGGCGCTAGGTTGGTTGTCGTGGGAATCCAAACGCGCTGGCAAGCGGCTCAATTGGCGTCTGGGGATGCTCACCGGCCCGGCAATGTTGGTGGGCCTGACGGTCACTTGTGGCGTGCTGACGACAATTATATTGATGACGCCCCGTCTGCGCGATATAGGCGCCTTCTCCTTGTTGTTGGCGAACTTTTCAACGGATGAAGCGCTGGGGATCATTTTGCGGCGGAGGCTACTTGAAGAGCCCTGGACTGCGCTGTTGTTGACGACGTCGCTGCTGCTGGTTGGCGGGCTGCTACCGCGCAAAACAGCTGCCCCGTCGGCACGGGCAGCTGCCACGCCGTTCGTGGCGTTTCTGTTTGGGGTTGGGGCGATGCTGACGCTGGGGCCGGAATTCCTTTATTTGAGCGATAGTTTCGGGACGCGAATGAACACTATTTTTAAGTTTTATTATCAGGCGTGGGCGCTATGGTCAGTTGTGGCGGCATATGGCTTCTGGTGCGTACGGCACAGAGCCGGGAAGCTGTGGCGATCCGTGTTCGGGATGGCGGTGACGCTTACTCTGGCTGCTGGGCTTATTTATCCGGCTCTGTCCATTTGGGCGAAGACGATTGGGTTGCAGGGCGCCACGCTGGCGGCTGGGGAGCGCGTGGCGACTCTGGACGGCACGGCAGCGCTGGCGCACTCGCGTCCGGAAGACTATGCTGCCATTAATTGGTTGAACCACTTCCTGCCCGACCATGGGGTGATCGCTGAGGCGGTGGGAGGAAGTTATACGGATTATGGGCGGGTTGCGGTGCATAGCGGGCTGCCCACTGTGTTGGGGTGGCCGGGACATGAGTTACAATGGCGCGGCGGTTTTGAGCCGGCGGCCGGGCGCGAGGACGCGGTGAATACGTTGTTCTCCACCCGCGTGTGGGATGAAGCCGCGGCGCTGCTGGCGCGGTATGATATTCGCTATGTGTATGTCGGCTCGCTGGAACGACAGCAGTTCCCGACGAAAGGTTTGCAGAAATTTGATAATCACATGCGAGCGATTTATCGCAATAGTGGGGTGACCATTTATGAGCGGTTTGAGTGACTATCCAGGCACGTACCCATATGGAGCAGAATCGTGGCGCAGGGATGTAAGGACGCAGGGGAAAGGCGCGATATATTCTGCAGGAATATCCATGCGACCTTGTGTTAGGAATTATGTCAAGCTGAACAGCCGCCAACGGACAGGCGAAGCAGGACACAGACTAGCACAGATGAACACGGAGGAAAATTGGAGTTCGCGCTGACTCGCCGTAACGAGGTCATGCTGTATGTGGCGCTGGGCGTGATAGCTGCGGTGCTGCGCTTTCGTCAACTGGGATCTGCGCCGTTGAGCGCTTCGGAATCCGTTACGGCGTTATCTGCCTTGCGTCTGGCGCGCGGCGGCACGGAAGCGGCTGCGCAGCTTCCGGCCAGTCCGCTGCTTCATTCGCTTCAGGCATTGACTTTCTGGATTGCTGGCACGGCTACCGAAGCGCTGGCGCGCTTTTGGCCGGCGCTGGCCGGCAGTGGGGTGGTGTTCTGGCCGTTGCTGCTGCGGGGTCAAATTGGGCGCGGAGCAGCACTGCTGACCGTGTTTATTATGGCGCTCTCTCCGGCGCTGTGGGCTGCCTCGCGCACTGGCGGCGGATTGACGCTGGCCTTGCTATGCGGGTTGCTGATGGCGGCCGGCTTTCAATGGTTTGTTTCACGCTTTGATCGGCGCGGATTGGCGTTTGCTGCGGTGGCGCTCGGCGCTGGACTTGCGTCCGGACCGCACTTTGTCGGGCTTCTGTTTCTGGGCGGGGTCGCTTTGCTGTTCTGCTTGGGGACGTTAGGAGGCCTTTGGAAGCGGCTGCTGCCGGAATTATCGAGATGGGCGCTTTCCATTGCGCTGACTTTCGTTCTCAGCGCAACCGCGTTTTTGCGCTATCCTTTGGGGTTATCGGCTGCCGGAGAATCCTGGGCAGCCTGGTTTACTAATTGGTTGCCGGCGGAAGGACAACGCCCTGCATTTCTTATTCCGGCGCTGGCGGTGCTGTACCAGCCGCTGATCGTGCTGCTCGGGCTTGCCGGGGCTTACAGGGCTGCGCGCGGCGATCAACTGGCGCGGCGCTTACTCGTAATGGCGGCGTCAGGGCTGCTCTATTCGGCGGTGTATTCAGGGCGGCAGTCAGGAGATCTTGTGTGGATGATGCTTCCGCTCTACCTGTTGGCTTCCCTAGTAGTGGTTTCCGCGTGGCGAGGCGCGACGCGGGCGTTCGAGCTGACCACTGTCGCTGCAATGGTCGGCGCTCTGGCGACCGTGTTAGGATTCGGGTACCTTCTTGTAGCCGGTGTTGCTGCCGGGCGTACTCTGGTATGGGCAACGGGGGGTTGGGATGCAATCCTGCAGCTGGCCACACTGCTCATTCTAGCGGTGCTACTTGTGCTGTTCTTCGCCAGCGCCTGGTCTTGGCGGATTGCCTGGCGCGGGACGGTGACGACCGTGTTTGTTGTGTTTGTGGGATGGGCATTTCATTCCGAGACGTTACTGATGCAGAAGCCACTCGGAGTCGGGCTTGACCTGTGGTTTGAGGAAAGATCATCTGCTTCAACGGAAATGATGATGCAAACTATTGAGGATGTATCATTACGGGCTGTCGGGCAACGGAGGGAGGTAGAAATTTCCGTGCTCGGTAACGCAAACGAAAAACTGGCGTGGTTGTTGCGTGAATATCCGAATGTTAAGTGGTCGCACTTTCATTCAACCGAAGTGGCCAGTCCGGTGGTCATTACTTCGGGAGATGCGTCCGCGGCGACGCTCGGAGATAGCTATGTTGGACAGGAATTCGCTGACAACGTGTACTGGCAGGGCGGTCTGCGTGGTAGAAGCCAGTGGGCTGAATATTTGCTATTCCGGCGTGCGCCAGTGCGCCTGACCAAATCTGTGTTGTGGGTGCGGTCGGACGTGCAATTGGCTGCCGGTGCTGAAGGCTGACTGCCGATGGATTCAGTTGATTGAATGAATAATAGAGTGAACAGATAAGATGGCGGAGCAAACAGAAAATGCGCTAATGGCTGCCAGCCACCAGCTGCCGCCGAGCCGACGCCAGATCACTTTCACGTTAGATCCGGAAAAGGTCGCTTGGATCGCCTTGCTGCTGCTGGCGGCGGTCTCGCGCTTTCACGCGCTGGGAGACCGCGTGATTAGCCATGACGAAAGCCTGCACACGTATTATTCTTGGGAGCTTTCGCAGGGCCGTGGCTTTCAACACACCCCTTTGATGCACGGGCCGTTCCAATTCCATGCGGTCGCGCTTTCGTTTTTTCTTCTGGGTGATTCTGATGTCACGGCGCGTGTCCCCGCCGCGATCTTCGGCGTAGCCGCTGTGGGGATGCTCTGGTGCTTCCGCGAATGGCTCGGTCGGATTGGCGCGTTTGCTGCCGGGGTACTGCTGACGATTTCACCTTTCCTGCTTTACTACTCGCGCTATGTGCGCAATGAGGCCTTTGTGGTTGCGTGGACGTTGCTTATGGTGCTGGCAGTCCGGCGCTATTCACTAGGCCGGAGGACACATTGGCTCTATCTGCTAGCGGCTGTGATGGCGCTAAGCCATGCCACCAAAGAGGTAGCTTTCATATACGATGCCATTTTGATGCTTTATCTCGGGATTCTATTTGTGCGCGCCAACCTGCAGGCGTCATGGGAACGGCCTGTGCTGAGACGCGTCTTTGCAATTTTGTTGTTGGTTGCGGCCGTTGCAGCTGCGCTCGCCTTTGGGCTCTCGGTGTACGGTGCTCGCGAAGGGGCTGCTCTTGGGGAAGGCGCTTCCTTTGAGCCGGTGGCTCCACTCCCCAACACCTTACTGGTGGCTGGAGCGGGCCTGGTTTTATTGTTGGCGGCTGCAGGAACAGTATTAATTGCGCGTCGACGCAGACTGCGCGAGCTTGCCAGTTTCAACCTGCTGCTGTTGATGGGCACTCTTGTGCTGCCTCAACTGGTTGCGCTGCCCGTGCGCATGATTGTCAACGCCGACCCGCTCGATTACTCCGCTGCCGGGATGTGGCGTACTGGCCCGGTGCTAGCAGGGTTGCTTCTGGTATCTGTGGCGATAGGGCTGGCATGGGACTGGAGAAAATGGCTCCTTTGCGCCGGAATATTCTATGCGATATACCTGTTCTTTTTCACCACCATGTTTTCTAATGGTGGCGGGTTGGCGACAGGAATGGTTGGCTCGCTCGGATATTGGCTAGAGCAGCAGGGTGTTGAGCGTGGCAGCCAGCCCTGGTATTACTACGCTTTGGTGCAGATGCCGATGTACGAATACCTGCCGGCTGCTGGCGCGGTTGCGGCCGCCTGGTGGGCGGCAGCCTGCGCGAAAACCGGCCTGCGAACAGGGGTGCGACCGGCGTCGGCAGACCCCGGCACGTTTGGAGCTATCCCCTTTTTGGGATACTGGGTGGTGGCAGCGTTTGTGATTTATGCAGTGGCGGGGGAGAAAATGCCGTGGCTGACCGTTCACATTACATTGCCGATGATTATGGTGGCCGGATGGATGGTCGGGAGATGGGCCGTGCGGGTGGATTGGGAAATCTTTCGTGACCACGGTGGGGTGACGGCTGCACTGCTAATGCTATTGGGGTTGGTGGCGCTGCTCGATGTTCTCTGGCAGTTTGGTGGCATAGATGTGCCGTTCCGGGGCACTACGCTGGCAGAGCTGCAAGGGAGCATGAGATTTCTTTCAGCGCTGGTCGTGTTGATTGGGGCGGCTGCCGGGGTGTTTGTGTCGGCGCGGAGGATGGGGTGGCGCAATCTTTCGCATGTCGCCACGATAGTCGCTTTCGGGGCGCTCGCGTTATTGACAATCAGGACCAGTATTGCTGCCAACTATGTGCGCTACGATGAGCAGACTGAGTTCATTAATTATGCCTCCGGGGCACCCGGGATTCGGGTGGTGATGGAGCAGGTGGAGGAGATATCGCGGCGCGCGACTGATGGGCTGGGGATACGCGTGGCATACGACGACGATGTTTCTTGGCCGTTCACTTGGTATCTCCGCAATTATCCCAATCAGGTCTTCTTTGGTGGCGAGCCTTCGAGAGACAGTTTTCGTGACACACCCTTGGTTATCGCTGGCGATAATAACTGGCCGAAAGTGGAGGCAATGCTGGGCGATAAATACTATTCCTTTGAACACATCCGCATGTGGTGGCCGATGCAGGATTATTTTCACCTGACCATCGACCGGGTACGCAGCAATCTGGTTGAGCCTGCCCGCAGAGCGGCCCTGTGGGACATTTGGTTCCGGCGCGATTACACCCGCTATGGCGAGCTGCACGGTAGCGATTTCTCGCTGTCCAATTGGCCCGTGGCTGACCGCATGCGCTTTTATATTGAGAAGGATCTGGCCGCGCAGCTCTGGAATCTTGGAATCGGACCTGTCGTGTTGAGCGAGCCGGCCGAGGCTGACCCATACGAGGCGCTGACGCGCGTGCGCGCGGCCACGCTTGTGTGGGGCGCGCCCGGCACGGGTGTGGGCGAATTTGACCGCCCTCGAGACGTGGCGGTGGGACCGGATGGGTTTGTGTATGTTGCCGACACGTTCAATCACCGCATCCAGAAATTTGACCGCGATGGCGGTTTTGTTCTCGAATGGGGAGGTTTTGGGATGGTCGTGGGCGGCGACGCGGCGCTGGGGAGGCTGAATGAGCCCTGGGGACTGTCCGTGAGCGATGATGGTTTCGTGTACGTGGCCGACACGTGGAATCATCGCATGCAGAAATTCACTCTCGCGGGCCAACCAGTTGCTGCGTGGGGGCGCTTTGGCGATGACATGGATTTGCAGAACATGTGGGGCCCGCGAGAGGTGGCGATTGGGCCACAGGGCCTGGTGTATGTTTCGGACACCGGCAACAAACGCGTATCGGTTTTTACGCCGGAAGGCAAGGGCGTGCGGCAAATCGGTTTGGGCGGCGCGTTGGATGGGCAACTCGACGAGCCAGTGGGATTGGCGGTAAGCGATGAGGGCAGCGTGTTCGTGGCCGACACGTGGAATGGCCGGGTGCAGCTTTTCGACGGCGCAGGGGACACCCTGCGCCAGTGGGAAGTTCCCGGCTGGCATGGACAATCGCTCGACAACAAACCGTACCTTGCGGTGGATGGGGAAGGGCGAGTATTCGCTTCCGACCCGGAGGGATACCGGATTCTAGTGTGGGACGCGGTTGGCAATCCGTTTGACCTTTGGGGCGATTATGGCAGCGATGTGGCTTCGTTCGATTTACCAACCGGGATTGCTCTGGATGCGAAAGGCGGGCTGTACGTGACCGATGCTGGAAACAACCGCATGATGTATTTTGCGCCGGAGTGAAAGGCAGCGCATAGTGGTGCTGTGTTTTCCTCAGCTCGCTGGCGGCCCTGCGCTCCTGCTCAGAATGTTATAATCACGTGGGAGCACCCCAGTGAAGTTACATGAACATCAATCAAAGAAATTGTTGGCCACAAACGGGATTCCGATTCCGCGCGGCCGGGTAGCGGCAAGCGCGCGGGAGGCGCGCGCCATCGCGCGTGGCCTCTCTGGTCGCGTAGTGGTGAAGGCTCAGGTGTTGGTTGGAGGCCGCGGCAAAGCCGGTGGCGTGAAGATTGCGGCGAACGCGGGGGAGGCTGAAAAACACGCCACCGAGATTCTCTCGCTGAGAATCGCGGGCTTGGCGGTGCGGAAGGTGCTTGTGGAAGAGGCTGCCGCGATTCGGAATGAAATATATTTAGGAATCACCAATGACAGGGCTGCGCGCCGGCCGGTGATGATGGCCTCGGCTGCGGGCGGGATGGACATTGAGCAGGTGGCTGTGCAGACTCCGGAAGAGATTCTGTGTGAGCACATCAATCCATTT
>Ga0187827_10005952_pt1 | contig 14220 bp, 6 predicted proteins | sample ETNtaG_39_FD_167969 | JGI IMG/M metagenome (GOLD analysis project Ga0187827, IMG submission 167969) | Marine microbial and viral communities from oxygen minimum zone, Eastern Pacific Ocean - ETNP2014_SV_150_PacBio MetaG (Illumina Assembly) | ecosystem: Environmental > Aquatic > Marine > Hypoxic... | reverse complement strand
TAGAGGCAATGAAGTATTGCATGTGGTTGTCCTGGCAGTGTCAAGGCACGTTCTTTTGTACTACCTTTAACTTTTGCATAAAACATTTTATCATTATCATCCAACCGTACATATTCCAATCCTGCAGAAAGGTTCTCCTTTGGATGTGTTTGTTGCATATCTTTTCCCTTGAGTTCCTTTCCCTTTCTACCAACTGAATTAACCTTAAACTTTTCCTTTATATATTCAAATCCTTCCTCAGTGATACATAGTGTGTAAATTGAAATATCAAAAGGTGGCACTTTCATGTGTAGCTTTTCCTTCACAAGTTTATAACCTTTATCAAGGATATATATTTCTTTAAATGCCCATTTAATATCTTTGCTGCTTAGATAAAAATGAGGATTTGATAAAAATTTTAGTATGTCTTCATGCCAGAAGAAGACATGCTTATCATCGCCAGTTTTAGTACCAATAGCAATGTAACTGTCAACACCTTCTCGAAAAACATCTTCTTCTAATATGTCTAATTCCTTAATTACCTTAGTTAACGGAATTGTTTTGTCATATCGAGGTTCTTCATAATATTCTTCTTCACGTGAATTTATGATTTTCATTAAGGTTTCTAATTGTTCTTTCATATCATTGACCGTGGGGCTTTTTGTTAGTTTCTTTGAAGGTCTGCTCAATCTCCTCGCTCCTTACACCATCTTTCGAGAGCACGAACTATACTTGCAGCTCCTGTACCTTGTACGTAACACAACTTACTACGATCAAAATCATCAAAGCCACGAAATACCGCATGAGTGGTTGCCAACCACACGAATAGAACAACATCGCAAGAGCAAGCATGGTCTGTCTCGGTACCGGCAACTTTAGTTGATACTATAGATACTTTGACTTCTGTTCTAGTTTGAATCATTTTTGCTGCTTCACTAGCCTGTTTTTCACGCATACAGACGATTGCAATTTTCTTAAGATTTGCATTAACCAAAAAATCTTCATGCACAACATCCTGCTCTACTGGCAGATATTGCAGTATATCTGCCTCATCTAAACCTATTCGTAAGCCCACATTACGCCAGAGTTCCTTCTCTGATTCCAACAATTGTTGGGGATTTCTTTTAACTAGATCAATTGCATTAATCCATAAGTTTTCAGAAGCTTGACGTTCAGGATGCTGATCTACAAGTAATTCAATCGCATCCAAAGCAAAGGGCAATCGAGATGGAACTGGACGAGCATCCCACCATTCCTCAATAATAGATTTTGCCTCATCAATTTCATAGTTCAGTTCGAACAGGGCATTCGCCAGTTCTAGGAGCACATGACCTTTTTCCCGTCCTATCCCTTTACCCGCATTCATTTTTCCCCATAGGTGTAGCAGAGATAAATAGAGTTTGGAAAAACTTCTCCGGGGGAATTCAGATTCGCGGACATAGTCCCCAAGAAACTTACCCACTGCTTCATTTATGAGATGTTCGTGCTGTTCTCTTAGTTCGTCCACTATAAATAAAGAATCCCACTTTTCCGAATAAGAGTTGATTTGTTCAGGTTTTAGCTCATCAACTGAAAGCGTTTTTGCATCCGCTAACCATGTCCGTGCACTTTTTGTATCTTTTTGTTCTACAAGGAACACAAAGAACTGCTCCCAGTCGCCATATAATAATTCTTCTTTTGACTCCAAACTTGGTTCTTGATCTTTCTCACCTAATGCTTCCTGGATACATTCGTCTATTATGTTAGGTAAGGAAGGTAGTGCTCGTAAGTCTGGCAAATTAGGGTAGGTTTTTATACATTCAAATTCCCTAAAATGATGCCAAAAGCGAATCCACATCATGTGAGTATTCAAAACTTTATCAAGCTCGTAGGCGTCAATCAACGTTATAGCTTGCTCGGCCAATCCACGATCACCCAGCGTCAAGGCGGTTTGAAACCGTGTGCGGAGTTCATAAAGAGAAGGACGCTCTATACGCTTTCGTTCCGGACATTCCTTTTCCAATTGATACCTGGTTGCTAATTTGCGCTCTATCAAGGAATATTGTTTACTCGAACTTTGCCAGCGGAAATAGTTTGTTGGCGAGTTCTTTGATATCGCCTGCTGAACTGAATCTCCAGAAGGGTCAGCGATTTTATATCCGTCACGGTTTCCTTGCCACCCATAACTAGGAATAATCCAGGCCTGCAATTGCCTAACCACTTTCTGGAGCATAGAAAAATCTGGTGCCATCGTACACCAGGTAACCTTATTAGTGGAAAAGAATGGAAGAGATCCACCTTTTCCATTAATCAGATTAATTAACTCTCCTCCTAATGGATGGATTTCGATATTGCCTAATTCCTTAACTGTCAAGTCAACACAAAGCCTGTCTTGATAATGCTTCCAGTTATTGTTGAATTGGGATAGAAGATCATACAACGGGTTTTCGTTTTTCATCAGATTAATTGTAAATCTTTATTATTCCATATACGATTAAATTCAAAGTATGTCTCAATAATTTTATGCTTACCATCAGGGTCGGAAGCAGCATTACAGGTAATCTTCTCATTGTTCCGGCAAATACCACTATAGGTAAAGTTCATGGATCCTTCAAAATAGAATAGCTCTGTTAGCAGTCCTTTTTGATGGTCTTTCTTTGCTTTTTCAAATTTGACCTGGATGTGCTTTGCACTCTCGAAATTGTTCACAAATACTTTGGATGTGTCATCAGGCCAAGTGATGATGTGAATCGGCAATCGATTTGAAACCTCGATAAGTGTTTCACTAAAAAGAATATATGGTTGTTCAGCAAAATTGGTTTTGTATCTAAAAAGATCCTTAAATTGGCCAAAAGCATTATCGAACAATTTGAAATCAGAAAGCCAGGGCGAAATTAAGTATATCGGTCGCGTGGATTCAGCACCAAGTAACAAGATGCTAAAGAAAGAACTCAATAAGTCACGTACTTTCTTTCCACCGTCTCTTGAATGAATATCACGACTAGGCATTGGTAAAATCTCGAATAATGAGGGTGATCTTAATAAATCCACCTGTACGTTCTACGCGGTTAATATGTACTGATTCACGATAATTCATCGCATTTAGTTCTTCAAAAAAAAGTGGCACTAAGCTATTAACAAGTTGGTCGTGAAAGTCCATATCTGCAATCAGGCACACACGACCATCTGTGGCAAGCACATCACGAGCCCTACCGATCCATTTATCCACTTCTGTGTCAACCTCAATCGGCGAAATTTCAAGGGACAACCAGTGAAGAGCTAAGTTGCGAGCAGGTTTGCCAAAATCATTAAAGTAATTAGGATTATTTAAGCAGTCTGGACAACTATCTTTACAACCTTCAAATAACAATTGCTGAATAATCGAGTACAATTGCGAGGGCATAGGGGTCTCACGATATTCTCGCTGAAATAGTGCATTTAGTCTCCGAAGACTAGGGGGATAATAACTAACCAGATATGCAAAAGTGCGAATGGGAATTTCTAACCCTATCCACTTGTTATTTCGATGCCAAAATTTATTGAGCAGAAAAGTTAAAGTGTCCATATCTTTAGAACTCCCAGGTCTCAGTAGTTTTATACTGACGGCTGATATACTATTACGATGCTGATTTATCCCTCGATCGTGCAAAGCTGAGACAAGCAATTCTTTCGCCTTTTCCAAAGTTCCTAGGTCTGAAGAATTGCGCACCTCACTAAAAGCGTCTATTAAGGCTCCTGAACCATCTATATGCTCCTTGTGGGCACATTCTGTGACAGCAAACAAATTGGTAGACCAAGATTCACGTGGACAATTGGCTAAAGCATACTCCAGAGCATCCAAAAAGAACCTGGGATCACCTCTGATTTCTTGAACAATAGATTCAATCTGCCCCAGACCTCCAGAACTCTTTTCTGTTAATAGAATTTCATGTTTGTCTTTATCTGAAATCACATCTACTACCATATCATCCTCAGAAACCTGATCTGATATAGATACAACCGCTTCTCTCAATGCTTGAGCCAATGTAGCCAGGTACCGCTGTTGAACCCACTCATCGAAATCAGGTCCTGGAGGGTTATTCCAGAGAGTTGATTCCAGGCGTTTTATCTCAGAGACAATAGTAGCATTTTGCCATAAATCAAGAATATCCCGTTTAAGCCTTGGCTCTTCTTCATTTCCAGAGAGGTCCTCACCCCTGAACTGAAAAATTACTTTAAGAACCTTGTCTGCTGCATCCGATCGTATTGAGTTTAACCGCTGTTGTGCCTCAGGTAGTGATATTTTCTCACGGATTGCAGTAGCAGACAACATGGATATTGAAATCTGTGCCATCCATTCTGCCCGAAATACATTTAAGTGCTCTTGCAACATAGGCGATGTTTTTAATCGATGCAGAAAATACTCATAACGGAATTGCCCAAGCATATCGGGAGTAATTTCAGGCAAATCCTGCAGGTGAGTATTATCAACCACAAAACTCAATCCGTCTACATTCCGTTGAAAACCTACTGCCTCTAGTGTTGAGTCATCATTCTGTAAATTCAATGTACCATGTGTTGAATTACCGCGTCGCCTCCTAATTTCAAACCGACAATTCCCTGCATAACGTAACAAATCAACCCATGATCCATTGGTATGCAAGTGAGCCGTCATCCGGGCAAATACTTTGTTCCAAGGCTTGCTGCCTTTTAGTGGCAAAGGCTCCCCATTATCTTCATTGTGCATGCTAACACTAGTGTACCATTGCCATTGACTTGAACTGGATTCAATAATTTCATTGGGAATATGCTTTAGTTTAACATTCGTTGGGCTGTACACTTGAATATTACCAACTACACCTAGGGAAATGTGTTCAGAATAAAGTTGCGCAAGCGATACCTTATTCTGTCCCGATTGAAGCTGAGGTGAATATTCGTGCCAATACCCTGGTTCATTGGTGAGAGTTGAGAAGCGCTTGGATACTCTTCCCGGACAACTCTCATTAAAGAACTGAGTAATGCGAATCAGTTGATCGTCTTTCTTTTGGCCATGGTAAGGCTCTAGTTCAATCCTTGCTTCATTAAGATCTAGCTCATCAAAGGTAGCTTTGGGAATATATTGAGGCATAGGTCTACCGGCCATTTTATCTTCTTCTGGTAGAGGTACTGGTCCTGATTGTCTCCATTTAACATCAAGTTTTCTCAATAGCGCAGGAATGCCTTCTGTGAGTAATGGCCTGGGCTCTTCCCAAAAGATATCATTCAATTCACTAGTTGCTATTGCCTTATCTCCATCTCTTTTCTCAGACAATCCTCCACGATTATAAAGATAAAACCTTAATGCATCCTTATTGAAACGCTGCCACTGAACCCCCTGATGTAAAAAATCATCTAGATATTTTTTTGCTTCATCCTGTGCTTGCTTCGTGTAGTCATTAGGAGCGCTTAAATACTTGAAAGGAGATACTGCTTTATCTATTTTATGACCTATCCAATCGACCAGAAACAGAGCCATCTGTACTCTCAGAACATAAGGATTGGCAACGGGAAGATGTATACTATCAATCTCTGGATCGAATAGACTCTCTGCAGCTTGAAACGCCCATCGATCTCTACCGTAATCAGAGAGTATCACTATGGTCCAAGGTCGACTCCCTCTTGTTCTGCCAGCTCGACCTTTTCTCTGGACAAACGAAGACATAGAAGCTGGTGCCTTGTGGTGCAGTATAATGCCAACTTGAGGATCATCGAAACCTACCTCCAGAGAACTGGTAGCCAGGATAAGGTCTGAATTAGTATTGGCTCCTGGATCTTGAGAACTACAGCGTGACACATCTAAACTTTGATTAAGATTATGCCCTATATTTCTAAGATGCTCCCAAATCTGTCCTTCATTCCGCATGCGCTGTAAAATGGGAAGACTGGGGGGAGGTTTGGGTATATCACGTAAATGAGCCAGACTTTTCTTTTCAGCGTCACGCATGTTTGTAAACCAGCGGTTCAAAGAGTCCAAATTATCTGTAAAACCAAAAGATTTCTTCAGGAAAAAACTATCTGACCGGATGGGTGGTGCAGGTACTGGAGTAGGCTGATTTCTGGGTGTCAAAAGTCGTGTTAACAGCATCCCGGTTTGAATGGAAGTTGATAGTAAGGCAGTTCCAGAGGAAGGGTCACCTTTTACTGCCAGGTTATATTCTTGTCCTTCTGCCTCCATTTCCCCATTTGAATCTGTTCCTGGTCTGGGTTTAAATTCAGTAACATTTTCCGGATAAATTCCACACATACGCCCCATATGCTCAGGAGCTTCTTTCAAAGTTGCCGACAAACCCACAAAATGTGGCGACGTCGCCTTCTTTCTAGAATGCATCCAATATTTCCAACGCCTCAGAACCCATGCGGCCTGTGCTCCAGATATTCCTTCATATGTATGAACTTCATCAAGCAAGATCAGTCTGGGCGCATGTATTCCCTGTCTAACCCCAAAGGATTTACGCCACTGGGGGTTGCCCATTTCTCGGTTTAGCATCTCCAAGGAAAGGAAAAGGACATCTGGCGGGTGCTGCATAAGTTGTTCCCTGGTGATTCTCAATACTCCATCGGGAATATCAGGTTGGGGTTCTCCAAGGCGATAAAGTGATGTTAGTCCATTTTCTCGATCAGTCTTTTTCCAAATAAGATCACTTTGTCCATCTAATGGAGACTTAAGATATGGAATCACATGCCCATCAGCTCTTTCTTCCCAATACCAAGACGGTCGTCTCCCTCCCGGAGGAACAGGTCTGAAGTAACTCTTCCATGGAGTAGTCTGCAGTAAAGCCCCGAAGGTGATAGGTCGTTGTTCATTACGCTCAAGAACAAGTTGCAATTTTAAGACTTCCGACAAGGCCTCCCGCAGTTGATCTGCCAAGAGAACGTTGCGAGGGTATATAGCGATGACCTTTGTAAAAGGAGACGAATCACTGGAAATTTCCTCAATTACACGCAGAAAAGCAGGAATGTAGAAAGCCTTGGTCTTGCCAGATCCCGTACCAGCACAAATCACTGAACCGGAGCGATTACCGGAACTATACTCTTTAAAGATGTGCTCAAATGAGCGTTCTTGAAACCCAGCAAACCTGAACTCATTACCTTGGACATCACGGGATAAAGTGTCATAACAATCCTTTAGAAGCGTTTTCTTTTCTTGGGAACATAAGTTAGCTAGCTTATCATTCCATACATCAGTAGCTAGCAAATCCCGGCGAGGATAAATTCTGTCTTTGAGATGTATCTTAATGTCTGAAACTAATCGCGGACCCGTTGCCCAATCTTCAGGTCTAAACATTTGCCGAAGATTTGCCAAAAGTCTGACCCCTTCAGCCATTCTGGTCCGATACATATCCGTAGCATTTGGAATAGGATGGAGCAAATGACTTTGTCGTAATTCTCTGATAAGACGTTGAAAAGTGACTCCTTGAGTCTTGAGCTTGTTCCACTGGTCTCGCAAATTCTGAGGCGCTTCTTGCTGCAAAAAGTTCTCCATGTCGGTCTCAGAATATTGTACATTATGAAAACCCCAGGAAAGTAACTTCTCCTCACGTCTTTCAAGAAAAGTCAAATAATTACTGGCAAACTCTTGCATATTCACTCTAAAAATCGAATCCGAAAACTGTCCCAAAGATCACGCTCTTTCAGTTTTTTCATAATTTCATCAGAATGCGGATTTTCCTTAGACAGAACTTTTAAAGATGCACCCCCCTCAACTGTGGATTTGAGGAACTTCACGAAAGGATCGTCAAATTCTAAATCTTTAATACAACTTTTCAATTTTTCTATGTCAGTCTTTATCTGGTCAACCCCTTCGTCGTCTTGTGGAATCTTTTGCCCTTCAATGCGATCAACTACCTGTTTAAGTTCTTCCCCCTTATCGGGGTCAAGTATTTGTACAACATTGGCCATCTTCTCCCATTCAGTAACGATCTTCATCTTTTCCCGTTCCCAAGTATCCTTGCATTTAGTTTTTGCAGTTTTGGCATATTCACCCAACTGCACTATCCCTTTATCGGTTGCATGTGACATAACTTTTTTTACGTCTTCATTAATATCTTTATATAGTTTCTTGGCTTCTCTTATGCTTAATTTCACATAAGGAAGTACCTCCTGCTCGCATTCCGCATTAGGATAAACCTTTGCAATATATCCCATGTCTTGTTGGACTTTACGAAGCTTTTCGCCTGATTGTGATACCTTCTCGGTATATTGACCAAAACAGCTAGCAAACTGCATTTCACCCTTCAGTTGAGGCAATTTTTCCAGACGATCTTTTAATTCTTTTAGGTTTTGCATATTAACTATTTCTTATCCAAAATCTCACAAATCTGCTTCAGTTCATTGAGCAACTCTTCTTTATTACCCTCTTGCTTATCCCCTCCAGGTTTCTCCTGATCACTGAGTTCATTTTCAATCGCCTCCAAATGTTTTTCGGTCACAACGGTTAAATCTTTCCAAACCTCCTGGAGAGAGTCAGGTTTAAAACACAAAGTATCAATGTCTCTTGGGCAATCGCAATCTACTATCTTTGCAGCATTGTGCACACTAGCGCACCATTCATCCCGTTTATCATTATTCTGCAGACGTTCTGAGCACCAAAGTTCTTCAAACTCGGCAGGAGGATACTTTAAATTCTTCTTTTCGATTTCAATCACTTCAACAATTTCTTTAACACAAGTGCCCAATTGCTTCTTCATTTCCTCCACTCCAAAACCGGCATCAATTAGGAACTTTTTGATATCATCCAGGTACTTTTTAATTTGTTCTCGTTCTTCTTTTAGCTTTTGAGATAAATCAACATAACTTCCGAGTTTGGCAACAGCTCCGAAGCGTTTTTTCCAGAAACTATCACTAATTTCTGGAGGAGGAATTTCTATAAAAGGTTTCTCTTCAAACTTCTCCAATGCTTCTAGAATGGGTAAGGGGTCTATAAAGTTTTTGGGTGCGTCTTTTCCGGAACCTACCCCTAACTCATTGACGAGTAGTTCTCTAGCGTCTTTCCATTTTGCTTTTATGTCATAAATAACGCCATTCAGCGAGTCAGTCAGAGCTTTAGGCTGAAGATTATCATCCCAGATTGTAGAAAAAACCTCCTTGATGCGCTTACCAGAATCTTTCTTGGGTAGGGATAAGCGAGTCCCGAAGATGGCAACAAGCGCCAATAATTGGGAGGCCGCCTTCACTGCATCATTTGTAAGAGAAGCAGGTGTAGGTTCAAAAGCTCCAACTATTTTTTGTTCATTCTTCCTTAACCACTCATAGACAGTTCGCTTATGCAATTCGCCGTTCTCAAAATCCCATGACCCTTTACCTTCCATGTCATAACGCAATAATGCTTCCAGGAGGCTGCGAGTATATTTATTTCGATCAAAATTAATGAAAAATTGTTGACCAGCAGGTTTTGATTGCTGTCCCTCGAATTTGATATATGCGTAACCTTCGGTTTTTTTCTTTGCTTCTCTGAATGAAATTCCTCTAAAGTCGTTCCAATGGAACGCACCTCTAATCAATTCTGCAATAAGTTCTCGAAACACTTTATCTGATGTTAATGGGTCGCAACGCTCCCATTTATCAAGACAAACTATAAGTCGATCTAATTCTTCATTGTCAACTGGTTCAGGCTCTAATTTCTTATTCTTATCTTTATCTTCGTCTTTTTTAACTGGACGTTTTATGGTTTCTGCCGAAAATACTGGAAGGGACAGAGGGGTCCTGTAAGAAACCAGGCTCGATGCAGCTTCATCAGCAGAATTAGCTTCAAGCCAAAACTCAGCAAGAAACCGTGCTCGATCTCGATTCGAGCCGGACGACCACGCAGCACCTCCCAGGTATTTGTTTTCAAAATCTGCCCAATATTTAAGTGCAGGCCGTTGTATTCCAAAAAATTTGGCAATAGGAAAAGTGTTTGTAACTAACTGATCATAAGAATCTACCAAAGCGACTTGCAACACGTAAGTCAAGAAACCGCGTGGGGACGTGCGGTGATCATGTTCATTCAAAGTTGCTAGCAACTTTTGTGGTGCAATCTCTGAGAAAGGAAACAAACCTATTTTTACTTCGCCTTCAAGTTCGGCATAACCAAAGATCTTATGGCAGGTATCCAGATGTTGGCATTCATCACATTTACTCTTGGGAATATACGAAGCAAATCTACCCTTGGCCAAGTCATCAATTTCCTGATTATCGCAACGTAGGGCATTCAGATAGCGCGCTGCAAATTGTGCTACCTTCTTGGGATCTGTTGCCCATTGAGCTGCATTTCCTCCAATATCAAATTCAAAATTGACTCGGTGTTTCTCATTATCTGGTAGGATATTCCAACAACCCACGTTCGACATACCAAGTAAGGCAACCATTCGACAAGCGCCTTCACGTTCCACTGGTTCAAATGCTTGAAACAAATCGAGGTCTAAACCCCCCGATGCCGCGGTGACATCCTCAATAAAAACAGCAAGTTGCTTTCCTTGATTATAGAGTTCGTGACGAATTGCTGTAAAGATTTCACCTAGCTTTGTGCCTTTGATGCCAGACAATTCGCGCTGAGCATCAATGAGTGCCAGTTTCAATACTTTAACGGTTTCTTTTGCAATATCTTCATCATAAATAAAGTCGTCCACGAAGTCATGCACCTCTGGTGCATCATGTTGCTGATTGAGAAAACCTGGTTTCGGAATTAACTCGCGACGAGTAAAGTTAATATCTTTTTCTCGATCTTCAGGAGTACTGCTCTCAGTCCAACGAGCGATTATCTCGGCTACTATACCTCCATCTCTTCCTAGCCACTTCCTATAACCAGGAGATAGTAGTACGTCACCCAATGCTTTGATGTCCTTTGAAAAAGGTTCATGACCGAGTTGTTTCCACTTTTTATTAATCACCAATGCCAGTTCGGTGATCAGTTCTTCGCGAACGGTTTCATCCGAAAACATGTCAACTGAACTTTTTATACTTTCAGTATACTGGGAAAATTCACTACCCAACTGATCTACTATTTGTTTTAACGCTGTCTTAAGACTTCCTGTGTCACGTTGAACCATAACAATTTTGAATTTGTCCATCCCCAGTTCTTTATTTTTCGCTGCATATTCGGACCGCAAATTCATCCACCGTATCAGGTGCGATTTGCCCGTACCGACATCTCCCCTCACGACCACTCGAATCTCTCCCTTTCGAGAGAAAATACTCTGAAAAGCCTCTTCTTCATTAACCCAGTTGTCAGCCCTCGCATCCTTGATATCCTTGATTGGCGTGTGGGTAGTTAAGAATAATGAAGCCTTTTCGCTACCAACCTGGGCAATTATGTTGATGCAATTTTCAGCTTGGTCTTTCTCCCAGCATGGTTGACCAAATTGTTCAGGATAAGTCATATTATTTATTTCCTAAAAATTCAATGATTTCAATGCGATCACTTTTCAATGTATCATCCCTTGGAGGTTGTGCTAACACAATGTTCCATCCACGACTGTCTATCGGACAAACTAATCTAATGATCTTATCTCTATGCAAATCAACCAAAGCATGGCTTAAACCCAGGGTACATTGTTTATCTGCAACATTGTAGTTCCGGTATTTATTTGCCTTAATAAAGATATCACCTCCATCTAATTCAGGACAGACTTTTGCCAATCGTTTCATAAAATCATCTCCTGATAGTTTATGTTTTTTCTCAAAAACATCAGGCAAAGTGCGAAGCAATCGCTCATAGGGATTCGCTTGAAAATTGTCATTGGAATCATACCATCCCAGACCTAAATACCGCATCCAACGATGCAGCCCATTAAACTTGACTTCATTGAATTTGTTCTCCTGACGTTTGCTATCAAAAACATCTTTATTAAAATGATCCGCCCATTCTTCACCTTTAAATTTAGTCCTTTCGTACACTTTTTCATTCAACCCAAGGTAATAGGCATAAAACAGAGCTAGATGATATTCGATTTTCCAATTAAATAAAATCTTACTATCTGCTGCTATGAGGATGTTTTCCTTGAAAGATTTCTTCTTTTCGTATTCTGCACTTAGTATGATAACATCCTTTTTTTCTTCCGCTAAATTAAGCTGAAGAACCGCATGAATATTCGCTTTGGTTATCTCAGGACCACGTTCCAATAGAGGTTCTGGCTGAAGAAGGGAACAAATTAACCCCCGATTCAAACCCCCTATATTTTGCTTTAATACATTTAGTAAGACCTCTATTCTTACTGGTGTAGCTGGTCCATCTGTAAACATGGTTTTAAAATCTCCTTATCTATATTAATTGTTGCAACCAGGCTTCTGGAGAGGGCCTTGAATTACAGTTATACTTGATCATAATGTGACGACCGTTAGGTTCACAAGGATTTTGAATACCACAGAAGAGGTGATTTGGACTGTAAGTCCTCTTTGCCTCCGCAAGCATCTCTTCTGAGTATTTCCCAATGTGAAGGAAGATAGGGGAATTATTTGTGTATGATCTCATGAAAGTATACTTATCAAATGGATCTATCCGGTAGGGTTCACGATATTGAAGGAATACTTCTTTGATCAAAGAGAGGATCTCTTCAAAATGATCTTCAAGACAATAGAGTTGAAATGGTTTAAGGCAATGTTTACCACGGCATTCTTCAATCTTTTTTATGAAGTCTTCTTTTTGTGAAGATTGAGTTGGATCAGGCCAACATTCAATAATGGTTCCCTTGGTTCCATTAGATACGTGTCCCCTTTCTAGAATATGTAATCGTGGACAATGTTTTGCTTCCCTATTGTCTTTTCGGCAATAGTGACATCCGCCACAAACTCTCTGGTCTGATGGAACATTATATAGCGCTCGCAAAACCCGGCTAACACAACAATCCGATGTTAGTAATTTTTCAAGTTGTTCTCTGCCTTTGCGAAAATATTCAAGTTCTTTTTCTCGCTGAGGAGAAATTAATTCTCCTAACTGACGCGTTCCTGGTGCGAAGTCGACCTTTACCTTAGCCCATTCCTTAAGAACCTCTTCAAGATCATTCGATTTCTCCCATTTAAGATCTAGAAATTCAATGAGCTTGGCTCGCCGCAATTGCATGAGGAGACGTTTATTCCATCTAGCGTTCTCAGAATAAGTCCGAGTGCCAACTAAAGACATTCGTTTAGCCTCAATTTCTAACTCGAAAGTGTATTCATCGTCTTCGTCAGACTTTCTACTTGATTTATATAATGCTTCCCAACGCTCCTGTACAGATTCTTTTGTCATCAATTTTACACCCAACTCACGTGCCGTCTCACGGTCTTCTATTGTTGGCATTAGTAAACAGATTGAACTATACCCATCACGACCACTCCGGCCGACTTCCTGGTAATACCGATCCAAGTTTTCTGGATAACAAGCATGGATCACAGTCCTAACATCTGCTTTATCAACACCAAGACCAAAAGCTGAGGTAGCTACCATTAAGTCGATTTTGTCATTTTTCCAATCTTCTAGCAGCGTTTTGCGCTCACTCTGCCCTGTCTCTCCTGTAAAACATCCAATCCTCTGGAATTCTTCTTCTCGTAGCCTATCATACAATCCGTCGGCATATTTAGGTCTAGTCACATACAAGATGGCGGGGCGGGGTAACCACCATATTGCTTCAAGTAAATTAGGCCACCGCCCTTTATCGTCCTTGAACTGTTTGCTAAAATATTTCATCTCCGGTCTGAGTCTTTGGCATATAATCTCCTGAACGTGATTCTCCTCAGAAAACATTTCTCTTAAGCTTTCCCTGCACCCAGGTGACATGGTAGCAGAAAAGAGAAAGGTGCGCAGTTTGCCTTCACTTTCTTTCAACCATTCCTTTTGAACTGCTGATAGTATTTGAAATTCAACTCGGAATTCAGCACCCCAGGTTTCAATTATGTGCGCTTCATCGACAACTAGATTTTGAAACCAACCGTCACGAGCTAATTCACTCAAAATCGGACGAAGTTGACCTGATACACAGGTTTCTGGTGAAGCAAAAACCAATCGAGACTCTCTATTCTTTAACTTGACTTTAGTGACTTCTGGGTTATCGTCAGAGGCAAAGAAATCCGGATTGACTCCCGGAAAGTGTTTAAATCGATCGGTAGCGTTCTGCTGTTGATCCATTGCTAAAGCCACGGTGGGCACCACTACTACGGTTAATCCCTCCGTAAAAGTGGGAAGGAGCCAGAAACAAGAGCTTTTTCCACACCCTGTGGGTAGCACAATTGTACAAGTTGATCCTTCGGGCAAATTGAGAACAGTCCAAACAGCTTCTTTTTGTGCTGGTG
>Ga0187827_10005948_pt1 | contig 14232 bp, 15 predicted proteins | sample ETNtaG_39_FD_167969 | JGI IMG/M metagenome (GOLD analysis project Ga0187827, IMG submission 167969) | Marine microbial and viral communities from oxygen minimum zone, Eastern Pacific Ocean - ETNP2014_SV_150_PacBio MetaG (Illumina Assembly) | ecosystem: Environmental > Aquatic > Marine > Hypoxic... | reverse complement strand
CAAGTATTGGGTCTCCTGGATTTAGAAGCGCAAGATATACTGCTCCATTAGCTTGGGCGCCCGAGTGTGGTTGAACATTTGCATATTTGCATTCAAATAATTTTTTTACTCTATCTAATGCTAAATCTTCAGCAATATCGACATACTCGCATCCGCCATAATATCTTCTTCCAGGATAACCTTCTGCATACTTGTTTGTCATTATCGAACCCTGGGCATCTAGTACAGATTTTGAAACAATGTTTTCAGATGCAATTAATTCAATATGTTGTTGTTGTCTTTTAACCTCAAGTTTTATGGAATTATATAATTCTGGATCGGCAGTCGATAAATCTTTGTCGAAAAAGGATTCGTAATCTTCGGATAGATAATTGTTCAATTCAGTCATAGCGTTTTAAATTTTTTTTACTCTACGTAAATGTCGGCCACCTTCAAAATTAGTTTTTAAAAAAACAGATACACACTTTAAAGCCATATTTTTATTAGTTAATCTTGCGCCTAATGTCATTACATTAGCATTATTGTGTTGTCTGCTTAATTTCGTAGACTTGACATCATAACATTGTGCGGCTCTAATATTTTTGTAACGGTTTGCAACCATATTCATTCCGATACCAGAACCACAGATTAATATACCAATGTGCTTATTATTTTTTTTAATCTTTTTTGATAATAAATGAGCAAAATCCGGATAATCAACTGAATTGGTGTTTTTTGTTCCTAGATCCAAAATTTTTTTTCTCTTTTTTATTAAAAATTTCTTAATTATTTCTTTTAATTTAAAACCAGCATGGTCCGATGCTAGAATAACATTTTTCACTTTTCTATTTCTTTCCCTCAACACCACTAAAGTTAAAAATTGATCTAAATATACAGTATAATAACATATATACCACAATATTTTGACTATATTAATCATTATAATATAAAGTTAAAAATTAATTAGGATCTATTATTATATGAAAAGTGTTGGCTCTTATCCCAGTACAAGACTAAGAAGAAATAGAAAAAGAAATTGGACCAGAAAATTGGTTCAAGAAAATACATTATCACCAAGCGATTTGATATGGCCCATATTTATTAGAGATGGAAAAAATATAAAAGAACCAATAAAGACAATGCCTGGAATATATAGATATTCACTAGATAGAATAGAAAAATTAGTGGAAAAAGCCATTGAACAAAAAATTCCTATGATAGCTTTATTCCCAAACACCCCTTTTTACAAAAAAGATAATAAAGGTTCCGAGGCGCTTAATAAAAATAACTTGATATGCAAAGCTTTAAGACTCATAAAAAAAAATTATAATGAAATTGGATTAATGTGCGATGTTGCCTTAGATCCATATACTAAACATGGCCATGATGGAATTGTAAATAAAAGTTACGTAGATAACGATGCAACAATAAAAATATTGGTAAAACAATCGCTTCTTCAGGCCGAAATGGGATGTGATGTAATAGCACCATCAGATATGATGGATGGTAGAATTGGAGAAATAAGAAAAGCTTTAGATAAAAAAGGCTTTAAATTAGTTCAAATACTATCTTACGCTGTAAAATATGCGTCTAATTTTTATGGACCCTTTAGAGATGCCGTTGGGTCAAGCAAACTATTAAAAAGTAATAAAAAAAACTACCAAATGGATTATAAAAATTCTAAAGAAGCTCTTAGAGAAGTCGCTTTGGATATTAAAGAGGGAGCTGATTTTGTAATGGTAAAACCAGGAATGCCATATCTAGACATAATAAAATTAATTAAAGATAGTTTTAAGATACCTGTTTTTGCATATCAAGTGTCTGGAGAGTATAGTTTAATCAGAAAAGGTATAGATGATAAAATTATTAATGAAGATGCCATTGTTGAAAGTTTAATATCCTTTAAAAGGGCTGGTGCAAACGCAATTGTTACGTATTTTGCAGATGAAATTGCAAAAAAATTAAGATAACCACCACCATTTCTTCTTTCTTCCCCATTTAATTTTATTCCAAACTCTCTCGTGGAAATAATAGAAGAACATTTTAGTAATAACTTCTATTCCCGCAATTGCTCCTCCCATCTTCCAATTGCCAGTAATTATCCAAGCAATTACAAAAGTATCTAAAGATGCTGTGATTCTCCAGGTGATTGTTTTTAATAAAGATCTTTTAAAAAGTTCCATGGTTGTTAAATATAATATTTTTCTAAAATAGTTCTTGGAATAGGAAAACTAAGATGATTTGGCAAAATAAAGTTTTCTAAAATAATGTTTTTGTTAAATTGCAAAGCTTCTTTTGTGTCTTTTTTTGAATGTTTGATTACATTTTGCTTTAGGTAAAAATTTGGAATTTTGAAATATTTACCATTTATTTCAATAGTTGCGTTTGTAACGTTAGTATTTTTCATATTATTATTAAAATCTATTTCATAACCTAATTCTTTAATCAATAATAATTCCCAATAAATATAGCGATTTATCCAATCGACAGAATTAAAAAAATCTAACATTTTTTCAAATGAACTATAAATTTTTGTATTAATTTGTCTTTCGGGTAATAAAATTTTCAGAAATGTACATGCTGATAGCAAGCAAGCTGTTTTTCTTTTTTCGTCAAAAAAAGATGGAGATATTGCTTTAAAAAGTTCTGTATTAAAATATCCTATTTTGTTTTCATTTTTTGACTTAAAATTTAATAATAATTTATTTCCTACTTGAAAAAATCTTTTTTGTTTTCTTGAAGATCCGCCATATACTATTCCTGAACACTTTCCGTGTCTTAATGTAAACGTTTCAATGATAATAGAATTTTCGTTAAAATTATTTTTGAATAATAAATAACCTTCGTCTTGCCAATGCATATTTAACTTATATTTAAAGCTTTTATTAATTTATCAGCAGCGTTTTGTTCAGCTATTTTTTTGGATTTTCCAAATCCTATAAATTGATTAGACCCATCAATTAAAACAGAAATTTTAAATGTTGGATTATGTTTAGGTCCTCTCAAACTTAAAAGACGGTAAATTGGAAGTTTTTTATAAAGTTTAAGCGAATATTCCTGTAATTTAGTTTTTGAGTCAAGAATTGTAATATGTGATTTTTTTACTTCTTTATTCCAAAGTCTTAAAACGAATTCCTTGACATATTCATATCCTCGATCGATATAAATAGCACCAATCAAAGCCTCGCAAGCATCACTTAAAATTTTTTCATCTTTTTGTGTAATATTTTTTTTTTGTGGACCCATCATAATAAAATCCTTCATTCCAAACGTCCAAGATATTGAGGCACACGTGTTTCTATTAACTAATTTTGCAAATCTTTTATCTAATATACCCTCTGGTTCATTTGGATATAAATCAAATAATTTTCTTGCAAAAATTAAGGCTATTACCCTATCACCCAAAAATTCTAATTTCTCATTATTTATTTCTTTATTTGCGCTTTTATGTGTTAGCGCTGTAGTAATTAGTAATTTATTTTTTATTCTTATTTTTAATTTTTTTTCAATTTTAGCTATGTTAAATTTCATTGTATTTTTTTAAAAAAACGTTCAATCCGTAAACTCTTATTCCATTTCCAAAATTTGATAAACCCACCTTTTTGCTTATCGTTAGAGAAAAAAATTAAACTAGCCCTACCGACAAGATTATTAAAATGAACATAACCAACACTACCTAAAAAACGACTATCCTTTGAACAATCTCTATTGTCTCCCATAAAAAAATAATGATTATTTGGTACTACAAATTTATCTGTATTTAGCATTGTTCCCTCCTTTCTATAAACAGCCAAGTATTTTTTATTATTCGGGAGTGTTTCTTCATATGTGTTAACATTTAATATTTCATTACCACAAAAAATTTTTTCAGCACTATTAATTTTTACTCGTTGAATTTTTTCATTGTTCAAATAAAAATCACCACCAATAATTTGGAAAGTGTCTCCAGGAAGTCCGATTAATCTTTTTATATAATCAGTCCTGTTATCAGCCGGAGTTTTGAAAACTACTATATCGCCTCTTATTGGAGTCTTGCTAAAATATCTATCGTTTGAAAAATTTGGACTAAAAGGCAGGGAATGACGGCTAAATCCATACGAGTATTTAGAAACAAACAGTCTATCACCAACCAATAGATTTGGTTCCATTGAAGATGAAGGTATGTAAAAAGGCTGAAAAAGAAAACTTCTAATAATCAAAGCGATTATTAGTGCATAAAAAATTGTTTTTATATTTTCTATAATTTTTTGTTTCATCAATTATAAGAAATTACGACAGTGGCTTGAGCCCATGGTTTATCATCAGAAATAGACAAAAAAATATTATATTTTTTTTTTTTAATTTTAAGTTTAAGATATTTATCAACTGGACCTATTAGTTTAATAGATGGTTTTCCGTAATGATCATTAGACACTTCAATATATTTAAATTTTATATTCCTTGTTATGCCAGTGCCCAGAGCTTTGCTTAAAGCTTCTTTAGCAGCAAATCTTTTTGCATAAAATGCACTTGGATTACTTTTTTTTTCACAGTAAGCAATTTCATTTTTAGAAAAAATGTTTTTTTTGAATTTGTTGCCATGATGTTTTAAAGACTTTTCCACTCTTTTAATATTTACTATATCTGTTCCAATGCCAAAAATTTTCATATTATTTATTTAAGATTTTTCTAAATCTTTTAATTGATTTAGCCATTCCCACAAACAGAGATTCCGAAATGATAAAATGGCCAATATTTAATTCGGAAATACTTTTAATTTTTACTACATGATTAGCTGATTTATAAGTTAAGCCATGTCCAGCATGCACTTCTAATCCCAGTTGTCGTGCGTAGTTTGCGGATTTTTTTAGATTCATAAATGATGAATTAATTCTATTATTTTTATGAAATAAATTACAAAATTTACCTGTGTGAAGTTCAACACAATTAGCTCCTAATATTTTCGATAACCTTATATCTGAAACTTGTGGTTCTACAAATAAACTTACTCTAATTTTCCTTTTTTTTAATTCATTAACTATTCTTTTTATTTTTTTTTTATTTTTTTTAACATTCAAACCACCTTCTGTTGTAATTTCTTTTCTTTTTTCAGGAACGATACATACATAATTGGGTTTATTTTTAATTGCTATATTTAACATCTCTTTAGTTGGTGCCATTTCTAAATTTAGTGGGATTTTAAGTTTTTTTTTTATTTTTTTTAAATCGCTATCTTTGATATGTCTTCTGTCTTCCCTTAAATGAATAGTAATTGAATCTGCTCCACTTTTTTGTGCCAATATTGCCGCTCTAAGAGGATCGGGATATAAAACTCCGCGAGCATTTCTAACGGTAGCGACGTGATCAATGTTTACACCAATTCTGATTTTATTCATTTAGCTAAATTCCGGCTACCTGGTTTTATAGCAGGAATTTTTTTTAAATCATTAGGTAAATCATTTTCATCAAAGGCCGGTATTTCTATTTTTATTTGGGAAATGATTTTATTTTTAATTAAAAGTTTATTATTAGATCTATCTATAATACATGCGTATCCTATTAATCTGGCTTTATTATTTATTATTATTTTGGAACACTCTAAAGCGGATTTACCAGTAGTAACTACGTCTTCGACAACAAGAACCTTGCTGTCTTTTGGTATGGAAAAACCTCTTCTTAAACTTAATTTATCCTCCACCCTTTCAGCAAAAATAGTTTGTGCATCTAAATGTTTGCCTATTACATAGCCAACCACTATTCCACCTATTGCGGGTGATAAGACAATATCAATTTTACCAAAATTACTTTTAATTTTTTCTGCTAATGAAACGCATACAATTTCAGCCATCTTGGGATGACTTAACAATTTTGCACATTGAATATATCGATTGCTGTGTAGACCTGATGAAAGTATAAAGTGACCTTCAAGTAATGCCTCGGTTTCTTTTAAAATTTTTAAAGATTCGCTGTAAGAAAGCATCCTTCTTCCTATGTCTTATAATTTTAAATTTATAGTCTTTTAATTTAAGTTCACTTATTAAATTTCTATAATTTTTCAAATCATTAATCTGTATATCAAAAATAAATTCTAAATAATCTTTCTTTTTTGATATGATTTCCATATTTGCTATATTGTTTTCATGAAATCCAATCAAACTGCTTACTTCTCCCAATTTTCCAGGTATGTTAGGTATTTTTATGCATAAACTGCTAACATACCTTTTGTCAGATTTTTGATAGATATTTTTTTTGATTTGCCAAAATCTTCTTACAGAGGCTCGAGCTTTTCCTGTTTTGGCATATGATATCCAATTTAAAGATGGCGAAGCATTTTTTGAACCTATAATTTTGACCAAGTCACCATTTTTTAATACAGTTTGTAATGGTGAACCTCTTCCGTTAATTTCACATGCAACTAAAGTATCACCGATTTTTGTATGTACTGCATATGCAAAGTCTATAGGTGTTGCATCTTTTGGTAATTTGATAACTTCTCCTTTTGGAGTAAAACAAAAAACGTTATCATGAAACATTTGTAATTTTGTATATTCTAAATAATGTTCTGGATTTGAATCTTTTTCCATAATTTCTACAAGATCTCTTAGCCAATCATATTCTTGTACCGCCAAGTGGCTAACTTTTTCTGATGATTTATATATCCAATGAGAAGCAATTCCTCTTTCGGCAAATTCATGCATTTGATGAGTGCGAATTTGTATTTCTACCCTCTCTTTATTTGGTCCTATTAGGGCTGTATGTATTGATTTGTAATTATTAATTTTTGGTGTTGATATGTAATCCTTAAACCTTCCCGGTATTGTAGACCAGTTACTATGAAATAAACCAAGGACTTTATAGCAAGTTTCAACATCATCAACTATAACACGGAAACCAATGATGTCAGTAAGTTGTTCAAGAGATACTCTTTTTGATTGTATCTTTTTCCAAATTGAAAAAGGAGTTTTTTCACGTCCAACTATTTTTGCAGTTATTTCATTTTTTTTTAAAATCTTATTAAAATTTTTCGATATTTCTTTAAAATTATTTTCTCTATTTTTTTTGTTTATTAAAAGTCTTTCCGCTACGAGATTTCTTGCTTCAGGATTTAATTTTTGAAAAGATAAATCTTCTAGTTCATCTCTTATATGATTCATTCCCATTCTGTCAGAAAGTGGTGCATATATTTCCATTGTTTCTTTGGCAATTCTTTTTCTTCTATCTTCATCAGAAATAGAATTTAAAGTTCTCATATTATGAAGTCGATCTGCAAGTTTGACTAGCAAAACTCTTATATCTTTTGAAGTGGCAAGAATAAGTTTTCTAATATTTTCTGCTTTAGAATTTTCAATAACTCTGTCCTCTAATTCAGAAATTTTTGTAACACCGTCTACTAAATCTGCTACTTCCTTTCCAAATTCTTTTTCAACTGCTTTATATGTAACTTTAGTATCCTCTATAGTGTCATGAAGTAACCCAGTAGCAATAGTAGCGCTATCAAGCTTCAAGTCGCTTAATATATCAGCTACAGCAATCGGGTGAATTAAATAAGGATCGCCAGACTCTCTTTTTTGATTCTTGTGAGCATTTAGAGCAAAAGTATAAGCCTTTGATAAAGTTTCGGGATTTAAAAATCTGTTGTAATTTTTTATTTTTTTTATTAAATCTTTTTGATTGAGCATTTTTTTATTATATCAATTTTTATTTATCTTTAATATAGATTTTCTATCTTCTTCATTAAGTTTATTAATTAATACACTTAGAATTTCTTTAGTTTTGGGATGTTTCCAATTAGGTAATATCTCTTGTAAAGGATATAAAACAAAATTTCTTGAAGCAAGATTTTTATGAGGTATCTCTAAATGAAAATCATTATTTTTAATCTTTATTATCTGATTTTTATAATCAATAATATCAATATCGCACGTCCTAGGATCATTTTTGTTTTTTCTTATTCTTTCTAATTTTTTCTCAATATCAATTATAACTGTTAACAAATTTACTGGGGATAAGTTTGTTTTGATTGAAATGACTATATTAATGAATTTGGGTTTACTTTTATCAGGACAGGAAGGAGTTTCATAAAAACTAGACTTTTTATCTAATAAAATATCTCTATCTTCAAAAAGTGAGATTGCATATTTTAAATTTTCATATCTATCCCCGTATTTAGAAGGTAAATTGGATCCTAATGAAAGAATAACCATATTTGATTAGCTACTTTTTCTAAAGTATCTGGCTTTTTCTCTATTCCAATCTCTTTTCTTTATAGCCTGTCTTTTATCGTGGTGTTTTTTCCCTTTTGCTACTGCAATTTCTATTTTAGCTTTTCCTTTTTTGAAATATAACTTTGTAGGAATTAATGTAAATCCTTCTTGGTTAACTTTTCCAATAAGCTTTTTAATTTCACGACTATTTAATAGCAGTTTTCTATTTCTTCTGGGATCATGATTGTTATAACTAGATTCTTTATAAGAAGGAATGTGAGAGTTAAGTAAAAATATTTCGCCAGCATTATCTATTGCGTAGGATTCTGAAATATTAGCTTTTCCTTCTCTTAGCGATTTTACTTCAGAGCCTTTGAGTACTATTCCAGCTTCATAAAATTCATTAAAAAAATAGTTAAATCTTGCTTTTCTATTATTGGAAATTATTTTTAAACCATTTTTGGTTCTTTGTTTCATCAACTAAATTAAGTTTACAGAAGACATTGCAGATTTTACAATTTTTTTTGTATCTTCCGTAACTTTAACCAAAGGTAATCTAACTTCTTCCGAACATAAATTTAATAAGCTAGCAGCATACTTGACGGGACTTGGACTACTTTCAACAAACAAAGATTTATGGAGCGGCATCAATTTATTGTTTATTTCAACTGCTTTTGCTAATAAACTGCTATTATTTTTACTTAATGAAGCGCTTTGAAATTCAGAACAAAGTTTTGTAGCAACATTTGCTGTTACAGAAATGCAACCAACTCCACCTCGAGAATTAAATTCTAGTGCAGTTCCATCTTCTCCAGATAATTGAATAAAATCAGAACCCATTTTCTCTTTTTGTAAATCAACTCTATTCAAATCTCCAGTGGCATCTTTTACCCCAATTATATTTTTCAATTCAAAAAGTCTTGCCATTGTATCAACGCTCATGTCTACAACTGAACGTGATGGAATATTATAAATAATTATTGGAATTGAACAATTGTCATTAATAGCTTTAAAATGTTCATACAAACCTTCTTGTGTTGGTTTATTATAATAAGGAGTAACTAGTAATGCGGCGTTCGCTCCAATATTTTCTGCATATTTGGTTAAAGAAATAGCTTCATCTGTTGAATTTGAACCGGTGCCAGCGATAACGGGAATTTTCCCTTTTGATTCCTTTACGCATAATTCTATAACTCTTTCGTGTTCTTTATGACTCAGTGTGGGCGACTCTCCAGTGGTTCCAGAAGGAACAAGACCAGAAGTGCCATTGTTTAAATGGTGGTGTATCAAAGCAACGTAACAATCTTCATCAAGTTCTTTATTTTTGAATGGAGTTATTAATGCGACAATTGATCCTTTAAACATAAGTCTTTATAACATAGTTTAAAAAATATATTCATCTAAAAATTTATGAAAAATCTTCGTAAACTTAATGTAATAATTTTGTTATTTTCTGTATTTTTTGTATCGCAAGTTGTTACTGCTGAACCTATACTTCCAAAATCGAAGCCAATTATTGAACAAAAAACAAAAATTATCACAGTTAAAAAAAAAAAAATTTATCCTAAAAAAAAACCTCAAACAGTAAAGAAAAAAATTGAAATTAGCAAAACAGAAGATGAAATAATTATTTACCCTGAAAAAAAACCCTTAGCTTTTAAAAAGAAAACTGCTAAATCAGCTTATAAGTCAACATTAGTATCACAAAAAGATTTTAAAATTGCTAAAGCTGCATTCAAAGCGTTAGAAAAAAGAAAATGGTTAACGGCCATAAAAATAGCAAAAAAAGCTAAGGATAAAGCTATATTTAAGTTAATATATTGGCTTTACTTAAAAGAACCCTCTAATGCCGCAAGCTTCTATGATTATGTAACTTTTATAAATCTAAATCCTCTTCATCCAAGAATAAGTAGATTAAAATATCTTGCAGAACACAAAATTAATTTAAATACTGTTCCTCATGACTTTATTATTAAATGGTTTGATGGAAAAGATCCTCTAAGTTCTTTTGGAAAAATTAAGCTTGGAGAAATTTATATAAAACAAAAAAATATTGAAAAAGGATCTCAATTAATTAAAGAAGGCTGGACAAGAGCCAGGCTTTCAAAAAGTGATTTAAAATATTTAAAAAGAAAATACAAAAAAATAATTACAACTCAAGAAGTTATTAAAAGAGCTGATTGGTTGGCTTGGGAAGGTAAACATTGGGATTTGGGTAGAATGTTAAGATATTTACCAAAAGATTATCTCAATTTGTATAGGGCTAGACAATTATTAATGAGCAACTCTTACGGTGTTGACATCGCAATTAATAATGTTCCTGAAAAACTCAAAAATGACATTGGTTTACAATATGATAGACTTAAGTGGCGAAGAAGACGAGGCAGACTGGATCCTTCTCTGGAAATTTTGTTTAATATAACTAACGATCCTTCAAAATTGATCCGACCCGATATCTGGTGGAAAGAAAGATCTATATTAACTCGCTCACTTATTTATAAAAAAAAATATGCTTTAGCTTATAAAGTTTGCAGTAATCACTCAATGTCGGAGGGACCCGAGTATGCTGGTGCTGAATGGCTTTCCGGATGGGTCGCTCTTACTTTTTTAGAAGATCCAAATTTGGCATTGCAGCATTTCAAAAATTTTTATAACAATGTTGGATATCCAATTAGTTTATCAAGAGGAGCCTACTGGATAGGACGTACTTATAAAACAATAGGAAATAATCAGAAATCACAAGAATGGTTTAATGAAGCTATTAAATATTTGAATACATATTATGGTCAATTAGCATTTCAAGAAATTTATCCAGAAAAAGCTTTTTCCTTAAATGAGCAGCCTAATGTTGATGAAAAATATAGAGAGGAATTTAATAAAAATGAATTAATTAAATCAATAAAATTATTAAATGAATTAAATAAGACTCTTTATGCTAAAGACTTAATTAAACATTTGGCCAAATTGAATGTAGAAAAAGGTAGTGAAATACTTGCTGGAGAGTTATCCGTTGAAATAGGCAGATATGACTTTGCCATACAAATCGCTAAAGAAGCTTCATATGAGAAGAGATATTATAATAAATTAAATTATCCGGTTATTGAAATACCAAATGTTGTAAACAAGAAGAGAATGCCCAAACCTGAATTAGTGTTAGCCATAATTAGACAAGAAAGTGAATTTGATCAAAATGCTAATAGTGGGGTTGGTGCAAAAGGTATGATGCAATTAATGACATACACGGCAAGGCTGGTGGCAAAATCTGCAAAAATGTCTTATTCCAAAAGGAAACTTAATAATAATCCGATCTATAATATAAAATTGGGTTCTTATTATTTGACAGGTTTACTCGAAAGATATGAAGGTTCCTATCCTTTTGCTTTAGCTGCATATAATGCTGGACCTAAAAGAGTCAAATATTGGAAAAAAATTAACGGAAACCCGCAAAAAGGAAAAATTGACTATGTAAATTGGATTGAGCTAATAAAATTTAATGAAACAAGAAATTATATACAACGAGTCTTGGAAAATGTAAATGTATACAGATACATACTAAGTGATAAACCTGTAAAAATTTATAATTTTTTTGAAGATAAACCTCATTATTAAACTATTTATGAATCGGCGGATTTTTTTAAATTTTGAAGAGTTATATTAAGAATTAGTTCGTTCCATATGTATTGACTACAATCTTCATTTTTGTTTAAAAAATTACTATATTTTTTCATAAAAAAAAATTTATTTGTTAAAAGATTATAGTCTAATAATTTTTCGATCAACATTTTATCTTTAAGGAGCGTTTCTTTAGGAAATGCAAATCCATGTTTTTTTCTATTTAAAACTTGGTTAGGTATTTGTCCACTAAAAATTTTTCGTATGAAATATTTTTTATTAAAAATCTTGTACAAAACCTTTAGATCTTGATCGAGACTAAAATTAACAATTTTTTTACTCAAAAAGGGAGATCTACTCTCAACAGAATTAAACATGCCGGCCTGATCTACCTTTGTTAAAATCATGGGCAAATAAAATTTAAAGTAATACATCTGAGCGCTTCGCATCATGCTAAATTTATCGTTATAAATAGTTCTTAAATCACAGTAAATATCATCTGCAGAAACTTTCTCATTAAATAAATTTCCTATGTCTTGAAGTGACAAACAACCCATCCAACCAGCCAAAAGATGCTTTGTATCTAAATGAATTGAATTAAAAAATTTTTTTAACTTAGTTGAAAAAGTAATATATTCTTCTGTGTATTTTGGTGGACCCACAATTTTTTTAAGAATTTTCAAAAAATAATTTGGTAGTATTTTTTTTAACCATAAAGCTAAACAATAAGCATCAAAAGTGATGTAACCAAAAAATGTCTCATCACCACCATCACCACCCAGGGAAACGTTAGTATAATTCTTAATTTTGCTATGTATTATGTAAGTAGGTATAATTGAGCTATCACCAATCGGTTCACTTATAAGTTTTGCAATTTTTAAAAAATTTGAAGTTAATTCTTTTTCCTCGGCATAATAAATTTGTTTATTTAATTTTTTTTCGATTTTTTTTACGTATTTTGATTCATCGTAACTATTATTCTCAAAACCAAGTGTAAATGAATAACAGTTCTTTTGTAAATTTGTGAAATAATCCATAATTAAATATGAATCGATTCCTCCACTTAATGTTAATGCTGGTAACTTGTCTGCTATTGAATGCTGCTGGATAACCTCTTTAAATTCTTGTTTAAATTTGTTAGTTGAAATTTTGTTAAAAAAAATATTGTAGTCTGGACCATTTTTAAGATCCCAATATTTTTTTTTGTTAATATTCAATTTTTCTAAATTAATTATAATATTTTCTCCCGGTTCAAGTTGAAAAACATTTTCATACAATGTGAATGGAGCTGGTATAAAAGAATATGTAAAATATTTTTTTAAATTATTTTTAGATAATTTGGTTGAAATATTTTTATCTAAAATTATTCCATTTAATTGGCTGGAAAAAATATAATAATTATCATTTTTTGCATAAAAGAGTGGTTTTTGTCCTACATAATCTCTTGAAAGTAATATTTTTTTTTCTTCACAATCATAAATAGCAATTGCCCACATTCCATCAAAATAATTAAATGATTTTTCACCGAAATGCATATATGCATTAACAACGACTTCTGTATCTGAATTAGTAAAAAAATTAATATTTTTTGATTTTAAATACTTTTTAATTTCTAAAAAATTATATATACAGCCATTAAAAACTATTATGAATCTTTTGTTAAATGAAAACATAGGTTGTTTTCCATTTTGTTTATCTATTACTGACAATCTATTATTTCCAAGGCAGACGAGGTTATCATCACTCACATAAAAATTTTGTTCATCTGGGCCTCTGAAAATTTGTTTTTGAGAAATTTCTTGAATTAATTTTAGATTTGCTATTCCGGCTGTACCAAATATTGCACACATTTAAATTATAGTATATTAATAAAATTCAATGAATTATACATTAATCGTTCCTTTTTATAATGAGGAGAAAAATATTTCATCCTTCAATACAGAATTAATAAATAACTTAAAAAAAATCGATAATGGAAAAAGAAGTTTAGAAATAATTTATATAGATGATGGCTCCAATGATGAAACATTTAATGAACTAAAAAAATTAAATACAAATTCTTTTAAAACACTAATAGTTAAACACCGCAACAATTTATCTCAATCTGCAGCAATAAATACCGGTTTGTTGCAATCTAAATATGAAAATATCATTATCATGGATGGTGACTTACAAAATGATCCTAATGACCTTTCTAAAATGATTTCTGAGTTTGAAAAAGGGACAGATATGCTTATTGGCTGGAGAAAACAAAGAAAAGACAATTTTTTTTCTAGAACATTACCTAGTATTGTGGCTAATTTTATTGTCAGATTATTTTCAAAATCAAAAGTTCACGATCATGGCTGCGCTTTTAAAATTTTCAAAAAAAAAGTAATTGATGACTTTACAAATTGGGGGGATTTTCACAGATTATTAGCTGCTAGAGTAGCTAACAATGGCTATCAAGTTAGTGAAA
>Ga0187827_10005947_pt1 | contig 14232 bp, 14 predicted proteins | sample ETNtaG_39_FD_167969 | JGI IMG/M metagenome (GOLD analysis project Ga0187827, IMG submission 167969) | Marine microbial and viral communities from oxygen minimum zone, Eastern Pacific Ocean - ETNP2014_SV_150_PacBio MetaG (Illumina Assembly) | ecosystem: Environmental > Aquatic > Marine > Hypoxic... | reverse complement strand
AGATGGAAAGAAAAAAATGAGTAAATCTGATCCTTCAGATTTAAGCAGAATTAATTTAACAGATAAAAAAGACGAAATAGTAAACAAAATAAAAAAAGCCAAAACTGATAATTCAGCTTTACCTTCCGATGATAAAAAATTAAATGAAAGACCTGAAGTTGAGAATCTTTTAGGAATTTATGCAAGTTTAAGCAATCAAACCTTATCTAATACAATAAATGAATTTGCTGGAAAAAATTTTTCTGAATTTAAACAAAAGCTTTCACATCTTGTAGTTGAAAAAATTTCCCCAATATCTAATGAAATAAACAAATTAAAAAAAGATAATAGTTTTATAGATAAAATTTTAGAAGAAGGTGCTGAAAAAGCTGAAAAAATAGCCTCTAAAAAAGTTAAAGAAATAAAAAAAATTATAGGTTTTTAATTTTAAATACTTTAAATTTTTAAAACAATAATTATATAAGAATTATGTTTGTACAAACCGAAATTACACCCAATCCAAATTCGTTAAAGTTTTTGCCAGGTAAAAAAGTATCTAATGATATGCCAAGTGAAATAGTTGATAAAAACGAAAGTAATAATGAGTTAATAAGAAATATTTTATCTATTAATGGTGTAACCAGTATTTTTTTATCTGAAGACTATTTGTCAGTTAATAAAGAAGAAAAAATAGAATGGGAAGATTTAAAACATATAATTATTTCATTTATAAATGATTATTATTCAAATGGTAATGAAATAGTAATTGATAAAAATGTTCAAACACCTTCAAATGCAAACTTATCGGATACAGAAAAAAAAATTATTAAAATTTTAGAAACTAAAATAAGGCCAGCAGTTGCAAGAGATGGAGGTGATATTAAGTTTAAAGAATTTAAAAATGGAGTTGTAACTGTTAATTTACAGGGAAGCTGTTCAGGCTGCCCAAGTTCAACGATGACTTTAAAACAAGGGGTACAAAACCTTCTATGTCATTATATTCCCGAAATTAAAGAAGTAATTGCTATCTAAAAATGTTAAAGAATCGATTATGAAAAAGATAGTAGAAATAAATATTTCTAAAATAAAAAAGCTTTTACGGAGCAAAGGATATAAAATTTATAAGAAGCAGAAAACATTCCCTAAAATTACTGTAAATTTTTTTTATACTACAATTGTTGGAGTTTTTTTTGTGGTTTTTTTCTATTTTATACCTTCTGTAGTAGATATTTCTAAAAAAAAATTCGGTAAAAATAAAATTGTTTTAAATAATTCTAGTATAAATTTTAATAGAGTTTTGGAAGGTAAAGGAACTAAAGAAAATAAAAATTTTAATGAGGATAATGAAGTAAATTTTAGTGATTTATTTACTGATGTTTTTGAATTTAATATAAATGAAAAAGATACAGTTAGATTAAGTGCATCAACGATAAATCAATTATTTAAAGATGAAGATTATAATTTAAAAGATATTAGAAAAAATAAATTAGTTAAACCTATAACCATAGATGTTCTTCCAAGCGAAATAAAATCGATAGAAAATACTAAGAAAAGAAAAGAATTCTTTATTCAAATAGTCTTACCTTTAGTTTTAGAAGAAAATAAAAAAATAAAATTAGAAAGAAAAACTTTGTTTTTTATTTTAAATAAAAATAGTAATTCTGAAGAAGAAAGGAATTGGCTACGAAGTAAATTTAAACAATATGGAATTGTAAATAAGGATTTAACTACTTTAAAAATAAGAATGGATGAAATACCAGTTTCATTAGCAATTGCACAGGCAGCAAAAGAAACTGGTTGGGGTACCTCAAGATTTGCACAACAAGGCAATGCTTTATTTGGTCAATGGACTTATCATGGAAAAGGAATTAAACCTGCGGGAGCTGATTCTGAAGATAAGCATAAAGTAATGAAATTTAAAATTCTTAAAGCTTCAGTTAGAGCCTACCAGAGAAATTTAAATACTCATAAAAGTTATAAAAAATTTAGAAAGATAAGGGCAATTCAGAGAGATGTTTACGGATCATTAAATAGCTTAGAGTTAGCAAACTACTTAGATAAATATGCAGAAACCGGTATGGAGTATACTAAAATAATAAAACGAATTATTGAACAAAATAAGTTAACTGATTTTGATGATGCAAAAATTTTACCTAATAGCCAAAGAGAAAAAAACTTAATCTAATTACTTATTATTTTCTATAGAAAATTGAATTCCAAGCCATCGCCATCCAATATCATCATTTAAAGAACAGTTAATTCTGCCTCTTCTAAAATTAAATTTATCTCGAAATTTAATATGAAGTTTATTTTTTATTAGCTTAAGTTTGGACTTGTCCCATTTATCTCCTTCATCAGAAAAACAATTAATTCTATCTAAATTTTTTTGTTCTTCAAAAAATTCTATAATAGTATTGGGTGGATTTTCGCTTTGTAAAATATACTTATCTTTAGGTATGATATTTTTATACTCCAAAGGAGATAGTTTTAATAAAAAATTAAATCTTTTTAAATCACCATATTTTTCATTAATTGGAAACCTTGGCAACTCATACTTGTCTTTATTTATATCAATTATTCCAGAGTGTTGTCCAAATGCAAAATCAAACTTACTAGAAATATATTTTTCCTGTTCAAGGCTATATTCACCAAATGGATAGGAAAAAAATATGGGATTATATCCTATATTTTTATTAAATATTTTTATTGATGCATCAATGTCTTTTTTAAATTTATTAAAATCATATTCAATAAGATATTCATGAGAATGAGAATGATTACCAATAAAAGCAAATCCTTCTTTTTCAATCTCTTTTATTTGACTCCAACTCATATAACCATAATTTCCAACTGCTTCAGTTGAAACAAATAATATGAATGGAATTTTTCTTTCTTTTAAATATGGCCACGCATTTTGATAAAAAGATGTAAACCCATCATCTATAGTAAGTAAAATTTCTTTTTTTTCTTTTGGCTTATTAAAATTTAATTTAAAATCATTTGGATTAATAAAATTAATTTTTTGTTTTTCAATTAGCTCAAGTTGTTTTATAAAAATTTCCATACTAATATTTGTAGATGGGTATTTATCTTCATTGAATCTATGATACATTATTGAAAGAATACCCTTATCATTTGAATAATATTTGTTATTAATTGCAAATACATTAGAATTAAAAATAAAATTAAATAATATGAATAACTTAATAATAGACGCAGCAAACGAAAAAATTTTTTTTAAAATCATGGCTGATGACAAATCATATACTAGCGAGTTTAGTAACAATAGAGAAAATTTTGATAAACTAGCAATTTTAGTTGTAAAATTTTTAGAAAATCATCAAATAAATATTAATAATTTAAACAATATATTTATTAATACAGGCCCAGGTAAATTTTCTGGAATAAGGGCATCAATAGCTATAGCCAAGGCGTTAAGCTTTACAAATAAAATTGATTTATATGAATTTAACTCAGATCAAGTAATTGATCAAAATTATGCAGAAATTATTGACTTATTTAACAAGGGTTTATTAAATAAAAATTTGATTAAACCTCAATATTAGAGTTATTATAAAATTATGTCGGAAACCATTGAACAGAAATGTATAGCAAAAGGAGTTAAGCTTACTGATCAAAGAAAAATTATCGCCAAAGTAATGTCTGATGCTCAAGATCATCCAGATGTTAACGAATTGTATTTAAGAGTATCGAAGTTTGATAATAGAATTAGCATAGCTACTGTGTACAGAACTGTAAAACTATTTGAGGAAGCAGGAATAATTACAAAACACGATTTTAAAAGTGGAAAAGCAAGATATGAAGAAGTGAGTGAAGGACATCATGATCATCTTATTGATCTTAATACTGGGAAGATAATTGAATTTGTTGATGAAGATATAGAAAGTTTACAAAAAAAAGTTGCTGAAAAATATGGTTATAATTTAGTTGATCATAAATTAGAGCTTTATGGTATTAAAAAAAAATCCTAATTAATGGAAAAAAAAATATTTATTAAAACATTAGGTTGTCAAATGAATGAATATGATTCCAATAGGATTTATGATTCGGTTAAAAGATTGGGATTTGAGAAAGCTAAAAATCAAGAGAATTTAGATTGTTATGTACTTAACACTTGCCACATTAGAGACAAGGCAAAAGAAAAAGTTTATCACGAAATAGGAAGAGTAAAAGAATTATATAAAAAAAAAAATAAACCAATTGTTGTTGTTGCAGGATGTGTAGCCCAGGCTGAAAATCAAGAAATGTTAAAAAGAGAGCCTTATATAGATATAGTAATAGGTCCACAGTCATATCATAAGATAAATGACAAGTTAATGAATTTTATTAAAGGTAATAAAATAGAAGAAACAGAGTTTGATGCAATCACAAAATTTAACTACTTTGATAATATAAAAAATAAAAACAACAAGATTTCATCATATTTAACTATCCAAGAGGGTTGTGATAAATTTTGCAACTTTTGTGTAGTGCCTTATACAAGAGGACCAGAATACTCCAGACCATTTAATAAAATTATATCAGAGACTGAAAGCTTAATCAAAAATGGAGCTAAAGAAATAATTTTATTAGGTCAAAATGTTAATGCTTATTCTTTCAAAGAAAAAACAAAAGTATATAGAATTTCTGATTTAATCAATAAGTTAGAAAGTTATAGTGAATTAAAGAGGATCAGATATACAACATCACATCCAAGGGACATGACAGATGATTTGCTTAAATGTTATTCTACAAGTAAAAAATTAATGCCATTTGTTCATTTGCCTATCCAGAGTGGATCAAATAAAATTCTTAAACTCATGAATAGGAAACACACTGTAGAAAAATATATTGAAACATATGAAAAATTGACAAAAATTAATCCTGAGATTAAATTTTCAAGTGATTTTATAATATCATATCCAGGCGAAACAAATGATGATTTCAGTGAAACTTTAAATTTGGTAAAAAAAATCAAGTTTATTAACTCTTTTTCATTTATTTTTAGCCCAAGGCCAGGAACAAAAGCTGCAAATTTAGATCAAGTTGATAAAGAAATTTCAAAAGAAAGATTATTAAAAATTCAAGAATATTTATTTAAATTTCAGTTAAATTTGAATGAGTTATTTATTAATAAAACAATAGATGTTCTAATTGAAAACGAACTAGAGGGACAAAAAAAATTATTTGGCAGAAACCAGTATATGAATTCTGTAATTTTTGAAGGAAATAAAAATTTAATTGGAAAAAATATAAATATTAAAATAGAACGTGTTAATCAAAAAAGTTTGTTTGGAAAAATTGAAAAAAATAACATGAGAGCAGCATAATTGAAAAGTACGGCTGAAAAAAATTTTAAAACTCAACTAAAATTTGTTTATTCTGACAATAATACATTAAGTATAATATTTCAAAAAAATGAAATTCTCTTAGGTGTCGTGGGTGAATTTAATAATAATATAAAACAATTGGAAGAAATAACAAATACAAATATTTATACCAGAGGAAATTCGATATTTGTAAAAAGTAGTCAAAAAAAAAACGAATTAGTAAAAAATTCAATAAAATTTTTATCTGAGCAATTTATTATTAATGGTACAATAGAAAAAAAAGATATAATTTCTTCAGTGAATAAATTTATGACAGATGAAAAAAATAATTATAGTAAAAATATTGAGTACATAATCAAAACACCAAAAAAATCAGTAATTCCAAGATCGGAAAAGCAAAAAAAATATGTACGAGCATTAAAAGAAAGTGAAATTATAATTTCTGCTGGCCCAGCTGGAACTGGCAAAACATTTTTAGCTGTAGCAGTTGCTTTGACAATGCTGTTAGAAAAAAAAATTGAAAGAATAATACTATCTAGACCAGCAGTAGAAGCAGGAGAAAGATTAGGTTTTTTACCAGGAGACATGAGAGAAAAAGTAGATCCATATTTAAGGCCACTCTATGACTCACTATATGACTTATTAGATTTTGAAAAAATTCAAAAAAAAATAGAAGTTGGGGATATAGAAATAGCACCTTTGGCATTTATGAGGGGCAGAACATTAAAAAATTCTTTTGCCATTTTAGATGAAGCACAGAACGCTACTGATACACAAATTAAAATGTTCTTAACAAGAATAGGTGAAAATTCAAAAATTGTAATAAATGGTGATCCTTCTCAAATTGACCTGCCAAATAAAAGTTTATCTGGTTTGAATAGGTCAAAAAAACTATTAGGTCATTTAAAAGAAATTTCAGTAGTTGATTTTGACCATACAGATGTAGTGAGACATCCATTAGTTTCAAAAATTGTCAAAGCTTATTCAGATCAAAAAACTGAATAATGATTAAGGCAAATGTAATCTTAGATTATTCTAAATGGAAAAGTAAAATTAAAAATCCGAATAATTATTTAAAAAAAAAAATTAGAAAGCTATATAAAATACCTTACTTTAAAGGAAAAAAACAAGAATTTTCAATACTTTTAACAAACAATAAGAAAATGAAAAATTTAAATTTAAAGTTTAGAAAAAAAAATAAACCTACCGATGTATTATCTTTTCAATCAAATAATAAATTTTATATTGGAGATATAGCTATTAGCTATGAAATAGTTAATAAAAGATCAAAACTAACTAATTTTTTCTTTGAATTTGATAGAATGTGGATACATGGATATTTTCATTTAAATGGATATGATCATAAAAAATTAAAAGATTATAAAAAAATGACTAAAAAAGAAAATTTAGTTCTAGATTATTTTCATAAATAAATTGACATTACTATTACAAAATAAAATATCTACTTTTATTATACCTTTTCTATTAGGCTTAATTACTTCATTTAGTCTACCACCATATAGTTTTTTTTTTATAAATTTTATAACTTTTCCATTATTTCTAATTTTTTTTATTTTAAACCATAAAAAAGGTAAATGGATATCTTTTAAAATTGGTTGGATGTTTGGCTTTGGATATTTTATTTCAAACTTATATTGGATAACAAATTCATTAACTTTTGAGGAAAATTTTAAATTTTTAATACCAATTGCCTTAATTTTAATACCGTTATTTTTAGGAATTTTTTATGGAACTGCTACACTTGCCTGTTCTTACTTTTCTTTAAATAAAAAATTTTCTTCTATATTAATTTTTTCGATTTTTTTTTCTTTAACTGAATTTGTAAGAGGTTTTATTTTAGGAGGGTTTCCTTGGAATTTAATTGCATTTGCATGGACTGATTATTTGAGTGTTATACAAATTCTTTCGCTTATTGGAACATATTCATTTAATTTGTTAAGTTTAACTATTTTTTTAATTCCAACTATTATTTTGTTTAACTATAAAAAAAAAATAAAACTGTCATTTTCAGTTTTTACAATAGCATTATTATTACTAAATTTCATTTATGGCTCAACAGTACTAAAAAATAATGAAAAAATGAATCAAACAAATTTAAATTTTGTAATAAAAATTATTTCACCGAAAATTGAAATTAAAAGATTTTTTGGAGACGAAAATCCTGAAAAAATTATCTTAGAATTAGTACAATTAAGCAAACCAAACAACATGGAAAAAACTGTTTTTATTTTTCCAGAAGGAGCTCTTTCAAATGTCTATTTAGAAGATTTAAAAAATTATAGTTATATATTCTCAGAAAATTATTCGAACCAACATAAAATTATAATGGGCATAAATAGTACTGATGATACTAAAGTGTTTAATTCTATGGTAGTTTTAGACTCTGATCTAAATATATTAGCAAAATATAATAAAAATAAACTTGTTCCTTTTGGTGAATTTTTACCGTTTGAAAATTTTCTTAGAAAATTTGATTTAAAAAAAATTACCCAAGGGTACAGCTCTTTCTCAAGCGATATTGAAAGGAAAATAATCAGTGTAAATAACATTAATTTTGTTCCATTAATTTGTTATGAAATAATTTATTCAGGAAAAATTAATAAAACAAATAAAGACTTTCATTTGATATTAAATATTTCTGAAGATGGTTGGTTTGGTAATTCTGTAGGTCCATATCAGCACTTTTCTCATTCAGTATTTAGATCAATTGAAGAAGGAAAAAATTTAATTCGTTCGGCCAATAATGGTATTTCAGCGTTTATTAATTCAAAAGGACAAATAATAAATCAAATTAAATCAACCGAGAGTGGAGTCATTGAGGTAAAAAGTATTAAGCAAACAAAAAAAACTCTTTTCAGTTCTTTTGGCAACAAGATCTTCTTTTATTTTATATTATTTTATATTATTTTGTTTTTTTTTTTAAAAAAAAAGGAGAATAAGTGAAAAAAAATTTTTTGTTTACAAGTGAGTCAGTTTCAGAAGGTCACCCAGATAAAGTTTGTGACAGAATATCAGATATGGTTGTAGATAGTTATTTAGGAGCAGAACCTCAATCAAGAGTAGCTTGCGAAACATTAACAACAACAAATAAAGTTGTTTTAGCCGGAGAAGTTAGAGGGCCAGAAATAAAAAAAGATGATTTAATTCAAAAAGTTAGAGAATGTATTAAGGATATTGGTTATGACCAAGAAGGTTTTACTTGGAAGGAAGCTACAAAAATAGAAAGCCATCTTCATTCACAATCTAGCGATATAGCAATGGGCGTAGATTCTTCCGGAAACAAAGACGAAGGAGCTGGAGACCAAGGAATAATGTTTGGTTATGCATGTAACGAAACAGATGTGTTAATGCCAGCACCAATACATTATTCTCATAAAATATTAAGATTGATGGCAGAAGATAGAAAATCAGGTAAGTTAAAAAATATTGAACCCGACTCGAAAAGTCAAATTACTATAGAATATAAAGATGGAAAACCAGCAAACGTAAAATCAGTTGTAATTTCAACTCAACATTCAGCAGATATAAATCAATCAAAAGTGAGAGAATTAGTAAAACCATACATTGAAAAATCTATTCCTAAAAATCTTTTAAATAGATTGGATGAAAATGAAATTTACGTAAATCCTACTGGAAACTTTGTAATTGGCGGCCCTGATGGAGATAGCGGATTAACAGGAAGAAAAATAATTGTAGACACATATGGAGGAGCAGCGCCACATGGTGGCGGAGCTTTTTCGGGAAAAGATCCTACGAAAGTTGATAGATCAGCAGCGTATGCATCAAGATATTTAGCAAAAAATGTTGTAGCATCAAAGATAGCTGAAAAATGTTTAATCCAACTTGCTTATGTAATAGGAGTCTCAAAACCTTTATCAATTTACGTAGATCTTTTTGATAATGATGAAGAAAAAAATATGTATGTGGAAAAATTAATTAATGATAATTTTGATTTAAGTCCAAGAGGAATTAGAGAAATGCTAGGTTTAAATAAAGCAATATATGAAAAAACAGCTGCATATGGCCACTTTGGAAGAGATCCAGGGTCAGATGGCTCGTTTTCTTGGGAAAAAACTGATAAAGCAGATATATTCAAGAAGTAATTAAAGTTGAAAATATAGTAAAAATACATATATTTACTTCACATTGTTGAAATTTCAAAATGGGCCTCGGCCCATTTTTTTTTGGAGAATTTATAAATGTTAAACAGGAGAGCAGATAAACTTGAATTATTAAGGATAGCAGAAGCTGTAGCTTTAGAAAAATCTATAGATAAGGAACTAATAATTGATTCTATGGAAAGCGGAATTGCTAAAGCTGCTAAATCAAAATTTGGTTCAGAAAATGAAATTAAGGTTTTAATTGATAGAGATAATGGTGATATTGGAATTTTTAGAAAACTTATAATTGTTGAAAATCCAGAAAATTCTAATTTAGAGATAAGCAGAGAGCAAGCGATTAAACTTAATGAAATTAATAAAGATAAAAAAATTGGCGATGAAGTACTTCAGCCTTTGCCATCTTTTGATTTTGGAAGAATTGCCGCTCAGACCGCAAAACAAGTTATTAGTTTTAATGTAAGAGAGGCTGAGAGAGAAAGACAATATCAGGATTTCATTGATAAGAAAGATACAATACTTAGTGGGATTGTAAAAAGATTAGAATTTGGGAATATAATCGTTGATTTGGGCAGAGCTGAAGCAATTATACAAAAAAATGAAATGATACCACGTGAAAATATAAAAGCTGGTGATAGAATTAAAGCATATTGTTTGGATGTAAGAAGAGAATTGAAAGGGCAACAAATATTTTTATCAAGAGCACATCCAAAATTTATGGAAAAACTTTTTGTACAAGAGGTTCCTGAAATATATGACAATCTAATTGAAATCAAATCTTCTGCAAGAGATCCTGGAAGTAGAGCAAAAATTTGTGTTAAAGCAATTGATTCTTCTTTAGATCCTGTTGGAGCTTGTGTTGGAATGAGAGGAAGTAGAGTTCAAGCTGTAGTTAATGAACTTCAAGGAGAAAAAATTGATATAGTTAATTGGTCTGAAGACCCAGCAGTTGTTGTTGCAAATGCTTTATCACCAGCTGAGGTTCAAAGAGTAAACGTGGATAATGAATTAAAAAAACTTGATGTAATACTTAACGAGGAAAATTTAAGCAAGGCAATAGGTAGAAGAGGCCAGAATGTTAGATTAGCAACAAAGCTTTTAAATTACGAAATTAATATAATGACCGACCAAGAAGATTCTGAAAGAAGACAAGTAGAGTTCAAAGAAAAAACAGAAAATTTTGTTAAAAATTTAGAGCTAGATGAAACTTTAGGTCAATTGCTTGTTGCCGAAGGTTTTTCATCTATTGATGATATTAAGGATAGTTCGATTGAAACATTAACAAAAATTGAGGGAATAGAAGATGATACTGCAAAAGAACTTATAGAAAGAGCAGATGAGTTTTATCAAAAAGATCAAGAAGAGATAAATAATAAAATAAAAGATTTAGGTCTAGAAGGTGAATTAATCAATCATAAGGGATTAACTCTAGGAATGTTAGTAACTCTTGGAGAGCAAAATATTTTAAAATTATCAGATTTTGCTGATTTAGCATCGGATGAATTAACTGGAACTTATGATGTTATTAAAGGTGAGAGAATAAAAATTAAAGGATATCTTGAAGATTTTGCACTTTCTAAAAAAGAAGCAGATGATTTAATAATGTCAGCAAGAGACAAAGTTTATAAAGATTGAGAGATGATATATGGAAAAGAAAAAATTGAAGCTTACTATTTCAGGGAGTTCAAAAAAAACAATAACCAATATTGAATTAGCAAAATCTCAAGCAAAAAATTCTGTAGTAATTGAAAGGAAAAATAAAAGATTTGGATCAAAATCTTCTTTTTCTAAAAAAAACCTTCAAAAATCAACATTTGATAAGCCGAAGGATTATTTTATTCCGAAAAAACCAGTAACTCCTAAAAAATTAGTCATTAATGATTTTGAGAAAAGAAAACTGGCCGAGCAAAGAGCAACAAAAAGGATCAAAGGTGAAAATAATCAAAAAGGAAAAGCTGGTTTAAAAAGTAGAGAACTAAAGTTAACAATATCTAGAGCACTAAGCGAAGAAGATATTGAAACTAAAGGTAGAAGTTTAGCTTCTTTAAAAAGAGCTAAGCAAAAAGAAAATAAAGAACAGAATAAAAATAAAAAAATTGAAGATTTAACACCGGTAAAAAGAGATATTAATATACCTGAAGTAATAACGATCAGAGAGCTTGCTAATAGAATGGCAGAACAATCAAGTAATCTAATAAAACATCTTTTATCAATGGGAGTAACAGCAACAATCAATCACAGTATTAATTCTGATATTGCAGAATATCTTGTTCAAGAATTTGGACATAATCCAATTAAAGGAGAAAAAGCAGAAGAAAAAATAAAAAAAATTAAAAAAATTAAATCTCAAAATTTAAAATCTAGACCACCAATAGTTACAGTAATGGGCCATGTTGATCATGGAAAAACTTCAGTTTTAGATGTTTTAAGAAAAGCAAACGTTGTATCAGGTGAGTTTGGCGGAATCACTCAGCATTTGGGAGCATATCAAATAAACTATAATACAAACAAAATAACATTTATTGATACACCTGGACATGCTGCATTTACAGAGATGAGAGCAAGAGGCTCTAAATTAACTGATTTAGTTATTTTAGTAGTTGCAGCAGATGATGGGGTAAAACCTCAAACTGTAGAGTCAATTAAGCATGCAAAGGCAGCCAAAGTACCAATCGTTGTTGCTATTAATAAATGTGACCTTCCTGAAGCCGATCCTCAAAAAATTAAAAACCAATTATTAGAGCATGAATTAATTGCAGAAGATTTGTCCGGTGATACTTTAATGGTAGAAATATCAACAAAAACAAAAAATAATTTAGATAAATTAATAGAATCAGTTTTACTTCAAGCTGAATTATTAGATTTAAAAACTGACTATGATTTAAAAGCTAATGGAGTTGTAATGGAGTCTAAAATTGATGTAGGAAGAGGTCCAATTGTAAATATAATTGTAACTTCTGGAACATTAAAAAAAGGAGACTATTTTGTTAGTGGATTACAATGGGGAAAAATAAGAGCTTTGATTAATGACCAAGGATTAAATATTAACGAAGCAATTCCATCTTCGCCAGTAGAGGTTTTAGGAATAAATAGAGCAGCGAAGGCAGGTGATGATTTTGTTGTGGTAGATAATGAAAAGGAAGCCAAATCATTATGTGAGGCTAGAATACAAGAAAGCAAAATAGGAAAAAATCCATTAATTTTTGCAACACAAGACTCAGCATTTAAAGATAAAATTTCTGAAGAATTAAATATAATTATTAAATCAGATGTTCATGGATCATCAGAAGCAATTAAAAATACTATTTCTCAAATAAAACATGATGAAGTTAAGCCAAAAATAATGTTGTCTGATATAGGGATGATTACAGAAACGGACGTTTCTTTAGCAAAAGCATCTAATGCAGTTTTAATAGCATTTAATGTTAAGCCTAGTAAAGAAGCAAAAAAGTTAGCAGAAAAAGAAAAAATAGAAATCAACTCTTATAATATTATTTATGAATTGTTAGATTTTATTAAAAATAAGATGTCTGGACTACTAACTCCAGATGTAAAAGAAAAAATTATTGGTTCAGCAGAAATTCTTGAGATATTTAAAGTTTCAAAAGTTGGTAAAGTTGCTGGTTCAAAAGTTACTGAAGGAGAAATCTTACAAGATTCTAATGCAAGAGTTATACGTGATGGTACAATTATATTTAATGGAAAAATTGGATCAATATTTAGGGAACAAAATCAAGCTAAACAAGTATCAGCAGGTTTAGAATGTGGAATTACAATTAAAAATTTTAATGATTTTCAAAAAAAGGATATTATCGAAGTTTATAATTCTACGATAACAGAAAGAACAATATAAATTTATGAGCAAATTAGGAAGACCAGTTTCGCAGAGACAATTAAGAGTTGGGGAAATGATTAAACAAGCTTTAGGTATGATATTTATAAGAGACGAAGCAAAATTACCCAATATTGAGACACGAGAAATAACTGTTACCGAAGTAAGAATGAGCCAAGATCTTAAAATTGCTAAAGCATTTGTTTTGCCCTTGGGTGGTAAAAATGCACAGGAAATAGTTGAAAAACTTAAAAAATTTTCATTTGTAATTAGAAAAGTTTTATCAAAGAAAATAACAATGAAGTATTTACCAAAACTTCTATTTGTTAAGGATGAATCTTTTGATTATGCTGAAAAAATTGAAAACTTAATAAAACAAACAAATAAATAAGGAAAGCGATGACTAAAAAGAGTAAAGAACTAGCTATTAATGATAAGGACACTGGATCTTCAGAAGTTCAAATAGCACAGCTGACTGATAAAATTGAAAATTTATCAAATCACATAAAAAAATTTAAAAAAGATAAGCATTCTTCTGTTGGTTTACTAAAAGCAGTGAATAGAAGAAAAAAATTATTAGATTATTTAAAGAAAAATAAACTAGAATCTTATCAGAACGTAATATCAAAATTAAATTTAAGAAAGTAGAAATAAATGTTTAAAGTATTTAAAAAAGAAATTGAATTAAACGGAAAGAAAATAAGTTTAGAGACAGGTAAAATTGCAAGACAAGCTGATGGAGCAATAATCGCAAAATGTGGTGAAACAGTTATTTTAGCAACAGTCGTAGGAGCAAAGAAAGTAAATCCAGATATGGATTATTTCCCTTTATCCGTTAACTACCAGGAAAAGTATTACGCTGGTGGAAAAATCCCAGGTGGATATTTTAAAAGAGAAGCAAGACCAACTGAAAGTGAACAATTAATTTCAAGATTAATTGATAGACCTATAA
>Ga0187827_10005943_pt1 | contig 14237 bp, 12 predicted proteins | sample ETNtaG_39_FD_167969 | JGI IMG/M metagenome (GOLD analysis project Ga0187827, IMG submission 167969) | Marine microbial and viral communities from oxygen minimum zone, Eastern Pacific Ocean - ETNP2014_SV_150_PacBio MetaG (Illumina Assembly) | ecosystem: Environmental > Aquatic > Marine > Hypoxic... | reverse complement strand
TTGCTAACAATGTTTACCAACGAATGCGCTCAGAAAGAGAAAAAGAAGCAAATTTATTAAGAGCAGAAGGTGAAGAACTATCAAAGGAAATTATGGCTTCAGCTAACAGACAACAAACTGTAATTATCGCTGAAGCTGAAAGAACTTCTTCCATTTTAAGAGGTGAGGGAGATGCTCAGAAAAATGTAATCCTTGGTGAAGCTTATGGTTTGGATAAAGAATTTTTTAATTTCTTAAGAACAATGCAAGCATGTAAGGATACCTTTGGAGATACTGAAATGTCTATGGTTATTGTTCCTGGCCAAGTGTGTGAGAAATTTTTTGGAGAAATTGATCAAGATTAATAATGCTAAAGTTCATTCTCTTTGGTATTGGATTTGTATTGTTGTTTGAAGGTCTTGTTTATTTCTTTTTTGCTAATAAAATAAAAAATATTTTTCAAATAATTAGCGTTTATAACACAGAAAAAATTAAGTTATTTTCAACTCTTATTATTTTGTTAGGAACATGTCTTATTTACTTCACTTTTAAATATTACGAATTTAAGTAAAATGAGAAATTTATTATTTCTAACTATCATTTATTTTTTGTTTGTTCCCAATCTTTTTGCAAGATCAGCGCCTGATAGTTTTGCTGATTTGGTAGAAGAATTAATTCCCTCTGTAGTTAGTATTGCTTCAAAAACGATTATTAAAGAACAGCATCAACAACCATTACCGCAATTTCCTGAAGGGTCTCCTTTTGATGAATTTTTCAAAGATTTTTTCGATGATGGACAACGTAAATCTCTACCACAAAGACCTATGTACGGTCTTGGATCAGGTTTTATCATTGACTCTGCAGGCATTGTTGTAACTAACAATCATGTGATTGAAGGCGCGGATGAAATTACCATTATAATGTTTGATCACGAAGAATACAAAGCTGAACTATTAGGAAGAGATCCTAAAGGTGATTTAGCAGTATTAAAATTTGATCCTGGTGAAAAGAAAATCAGCAGTGTTAATTGGGGTAATTCAGATGAAGTTAGAGTCGGAGATTGGTCAATTGCTATTGGCAACCCTCTTGGTCTTGGTGGTACAGTAACAGCAGGAGTCGTGTCAGCTATTTCAAGAGATATTGGAGGTGGTTCTTATGTTAAATTCATTCAAACTGATGCATCTATCAATAGAGGTAATTCAGGGGGGCCGTTATTTAATACTAAAGGAGAGGTGATTGGAATTAACGCAGCCATTATTTCTCAAACTGGCGGAAGTATTGGTTTGGGTTTTGCCATTCCTTCCAATAGTGCAAAAAAAATAACAAAACAGTTAAGGGAAATTGGAAGGACTATAAGAGGATGGTTGGGAGTTCAAATCACAGCAGTTTCCAAAGAAATTGCAGAAAGTTTAGGTTTGTTAAATGAAAAAGGAGCATTTATTTCAAATATAAATCCAGAAGGTCCATCGAAAGCAGCCGGACTCCAAGAAGAGGATGTTATTTTAAAATTTAACAATATTGAAATAACTAAGATGACAGATCTTCCAAGAATAGTAGCTGAGTCAGATGTTGGTTCAATTGCATCAGTAGAAATTTGGCGTAAAAATAAAATTATAACTGTTGAAGTTGAGTTGGGCGAGTTGCCTGAAAAAACTTTTGTAAAGAGAAGTGTGATTAATAAAAATGAGAAAACATATTTTGTAAATAGTCTTAAATTGACAGTAGGTTTTAATTTTAAAAAAGAAGGGGTGATTGTTATAAAAACAGATGATGATTCAAAATTAATTCCAGGAGATATTATTATAGAAATTAATAGAGAGCCCGTCACAACTATAGATAATTTTCTTAAATTAGTTGATACTATTAACAAAACAGGAAGGAATTCTCTTTTGTTTAAAATAATTAGAGATGAAAAGTCACTTTGGGTAACAATTATATTTCATCGATAATTTGATCAAGCCTCTAATTTTCATTGTTGGTCCTACTGCTATTGGAAAGTCAGCTTTAGCCATTAAGCTTGCGGAAAAATTGAATGGTGAAATTATAAATGCTGACAGTATGCAGGTATATTTAAATTTGAATATATTAACTGCAAGACCTTCAAAAAAGGATCAAAAATTAATCCCGCATCATTTGTACGGCTACATTGATGGCTCAATTAGATACAATGTTGCTAGTTGGTGTAATGATATAAATAATATTATAAAAAAAAATAATAAGAGAGGAGTTTATTCAATTATAGTTGGGGGAACAGGAATGTATGTAGATAAACTATTAAATGGGTTGGTTCAAATTCCCTCTATTCCTGAATCCATTAAAAAAAAATCAGAAAAATTACTTTTAGAAATTGGAATTAATAATTTTATAGACAAAGTTAAGAATATTGATGAGAAATCTTTAAATAAAATTTCAAAAAATGATAGCAGCCGTTTAAGAAGAATTTGGGAAGTCTATGAATATACCCATAAGACACTTAATTATTGGCTAGAAAGTAAAAATATAAATTTTTTATCAAATCAAGAATATCAATTATATTTGTTTACTCCAGATAGAAAGAAAATTTATAATCGGGTTAATCAAAGATTCATCAATATGATTGATAGTGGTGCTATAGATGAAGTTAAAAAACTCAATACATTAGATTTTGATAAATCCTTGCCAATTATGAGGGCTCACGGCGTTCCAGAAATTTCAAATTATTTGTGTGGAAAAGCCACATTGGAAGAATGTATTCATAAGGGGCAGCAAGTCACTAGGAATTATGTTAAGCGACAGTTAACCTGGTGGAGATCATCATCTTTGGAAAATCTTAAATGTTTTGATCAATTCCCTAGTGAAATTGACACAAAATTATTGAATTTTTCATAAAATCTAACTAATTTATTGATTTTATTTTATCCACAGCCTATGAGTTTCTGGAAATGTCTGAAGAAATTAATGGTGCTGAAATAATCTTAAAATCCCTTTTAGATCAAGGGGTTGAAGTTGTATTTGGCTATCCTGGCGGCGCAGTTCTTCCAATTTATGACAGTTTGTTTAAGCAAAATTCTATCAGACACATTCTTGTTCGCCAAGAAGGTGGTGCTATACATGCTGCTGAAGGTTACGCTCGTTCTTCAGGAAAAATAGGCGTGGTTTTAGTAACTTCTGGACCTGGAGCTACTAATGTGGTCACTGGTTTGACCGATGCAATGGTGGACAGTGTACCAATCGTATGTATTACAGGCCAAGTTCCTCAACACCTCATCGGAAGTGATGCGTTTCAAGAATGTGATACAACCGGAATAACGAGACCATGCACAAAACATAATTATTTAGTTAAAAATGTAAATAAACTTTCAAGTGTTATTCATGAAGCTTTTGTAATAGCTAATAATGGAAGGCCAGGACCAGTTTTAGTAGACGTACCCAAAGATGTTCAGTTTGCAAAAGGAAAGTATTTTGAACCAAGTACAATTTCCATTCAAAAACATCGTCTATTTAATCCCAAAGTAAAAGGAAATGATGAGAGAATTGAAGAAGCAGTTAAGTTGATTGCTAATGCTAAAAAGCCTATTTTTTATATTGGAGGAGGATGTGTTAATTCAGGAACTAAAGCATCAAATCTTGTAAGAGATTTTGTAAAAACAACAAAAGCACCTGCAACAATGACTTTAATGGGACTTGGAGTCCTCCCGTCTTCTAGTCAACACTCTCTTGGAATGGTAGGGATGCACGGTATGTATGAAGCCAATTTAGCAATGCATGATTGTGACGTAATGATTAATGTTGGTGCTAGATTCGATGATCGTGTAACAGGTAGGCTAGATGCATTTTCACCTAATTCAAAAAAAATTCATATAGATATTGATGCTAGCAATATCAATAAAACAATAAAAGTGGATGTTCCAATTGTTGGAGATATAGAAACAATTATGCATCAAATTATAAATGTTTGGAATAGTAAAAAATATTCTACAAATACAGACGATCTAAATAAATGGTGGAATAAAATTGAAAAATGGAAGAAAGTTAAATGTTTAGATTTTGAACAGACTAGCGATATGATAAAACCACAACAAGCAATAAAAAGATTATATGAACTTACGAAAGATAAAAAAACAATTATTACTACAGATGTTGGTCAGCATCAAATGTGGGCTGCGCAATATTATAAATTTGAAGAAATAAATAAGTTGGTTACCTCTGGAGGCTTAGGTACTATGGGATATGGTTTTCCAGCGGCTATTGGAGCTCAAATAGCAAATCCTAAATCATTAGTTATTGATATTGCGGGCGATGCTTCAATTTTAATGAATATTCAGGAAATGAGCACAGCTACTCAACACAAACTTCCTGTAAAAATATTTATTTTGAATAATGAATATATGGGTATGGTAAGACAATGGCAGGAATTGCTACACGGAGGAAGATATTCTGAGAGCTATACCGATAGTTTGCCAGATTTTGTAAAATTAGCTGAGAGTTTTAAGGCAAAAGGATTAAGAGCTAAAAATACAAGCGAATTAGATCAGGTAATAAAAGAGATGATTGAAAGTGACACAACTGTCATTGCAGATATTATGGTAGATAAAGAAGAAAATTGTTTTCCTATGATACAAAGCGGCTCAGCTCATAATGAAATGATGTTAAATAAAAATCAAAAGCAAGACAAACTATCATCAAAAAAAGGAAAGGTTTTAGTATAATGGATAAGTCAGATAAATCAGTTTATGATTCACCTACCACTATTTCTGATATTAAGAGGCATATTTTAACTATATTAGTTGATAATGAACCAGGTGTATTAGCAAGGGTTATTGGTATGATTTCAGGGCGAGGATATAATATTGATAGTTTGAATGTTGCGGAAGTAAATAAAGAACATTTGTCCCGAATTACAATTGTGACTCAAGGAACGAATGAAGTAATAGAACAAATTCAAAGTCAACTTATGAGAATTGTGCCTGTCCACGATGTAATTAATTTGCAAGATGAAGGAAGTTCTGTAGAAGCTGAAGTTGCACTTGTGAATATGTACATAAATGAAGAAAATAAAAAACAAGCTTACCAAATATGTGATTTTTACAGGGCGAGAAAGATAGAAAATGAACATAATTCAACAATATTTGAAATAGCAGGAGCGTCTGATAGAATTGATACCTTTATTAAAGACATAAGTAAAATTGTGGAAATTGAAATTGTCAGAAGTGGACCAGTGGCTATATCTTCTGTAAATAAAAGTGAGGAGGAATGATGAGAGTTTATTACGATAGGGATGCTGATATAAATTTAATTAAAGATAAAAGAATCGTTATAGTGGGATATGGCAGTCAAGGTCACGCCCATGCAATGAATTTACGTGATTCTGGTATAGAAAATGTTGCCGTAGCTTTGAGGGAAGGATCCTCATCAAGACAAAAAGCAGAAAGTGCCGGATTTAAAGTTATGACCCCAGCAGAATCTTCAAGTTGGGCAGATATTATTATGATGCTTACCCCAGATGAGCTTCAATCTGATATATACAATAGTGATATCGCAACAAATATAAAAGAGGGCACTGCAGTTGCATTTGCCCATGGGTTAAATATACATTTTAATCTAATAAAACCTGAAGCAAACATTGATGTAGTTATGATAGCTCCAAAAGGTCCCGGACATACTGTTCGTGCTGAATATGTAAAAGGAGCTGGAGTTCCATGTTTGGTTGCCGTTGATAAAAATCCTTCTGGAAATGCTCTTGAAATAGCTATTGCCTATGCTTCTGCAATAGGCGGAGGACGTGCTGGAATTATTGAGACTACTTTTAAAGAAGAGTGTGAAACAGATCTTTTTGGGGAACAGTCAGTTTTGTGTGGCGGACTAACACATTTGATTCTAGCAGGTTATGAAACGTTAGTTGATGCAGGATACGCTCCAGAAATGGCTTATTTTGAATGTTTGCATGAAGTAAAATTAATAGTTGATCTTTTATATGAAGGTGGAATGGCGAATATGCGTTATTCAATTTCTAATACTGCTGAATATGGAGATTATAGTAGGGGTCCTCGGCTTATTACTAACGAAACAAAAAAAGAGATGAAAAAAATCTTATCTGAAATTCAGTCAGGTCAGTTTGCTAAGGAATGGATGAATGAACACAGAAGTGGTCAAATGAAGTTTACAGCAATGCGAAAACAACATGCTGAACACCCAATTGAAAAAGTAGGTGAAAAATTAAGAACATTAATGCCATGGATTGCAGAAAGCAAGATGGTTGATAAATCCAAGAACTAATTGTTAGAAGGTATACAAAATATCAAAAATGTCCGAGAAAATTTATATTTTTGACACAACTTTAAGGGATGGAGAACAATCCCCAGGCGCAACAATGAATCTTGAAGAGAAAGTTCAAATAGCTGAAATTCTTGAAGAAATGAACGTTGATATTATAGAAGCAGGCTTTCCAATTGCTTCAAACGGTGATTTTGAAGCAGTTTTAGAGATAAGTAAAAATATTAATAACTCTACTATTGCTGGTTTAGCTAGGGCAAAATTAGCTGATATTGATCGTGCGTGGGAAGCTGTGAAGAATGCGAAATCATCAAGAATACATACTTTTATTGCTACTAGTCCGGTTCATATGAAATATAAATTGAAAAAAAATAAATCTGAGGTTCTAGAAGCTATTCAGCAAACGGTTAGTTATGCACGCAATCTCTGTTCAGACGTAGAATGGAGCTGTGAGGACGCAGGCCGGTCAGATGTTGATTTTTTATATCAATGTATAGAGTTGGCTATTCGTTGTGGAGCGACAACTATCAATATACCTGACACTGTAGGATATACTTTGCCAAATGAATTTGGATCTATTTTTAAATCTGTAAGAAACAATGTTCCAAATATAGATAAAGCTATATTATCTGCACATACACACAATGATTTAGGACTTGCTGTTGCAAATAGTTTAGCTGCTGTTCAAGAGGGAGCCAGGCAGGTGGAATGCACTATCAATGGTTTGGGAGAACGCGCAGGTAATTCAGCTCTTGAAGAAATAGTTATGGCAATTAAAGTTAAGAAAGACTTAATACCCTTTCACACAGAAATTAAAACTGAATTTATCACTAAGGTATCAAGACTGGTCTCTTCTGTTACGGGATTTTCAGTTCAGCCAAATAAGGCTATTGTAGGAGCAAATGCATTTGCTCATGAAGCAGGCATACACCAGGACGGCATGTTGAAACATACTGGTACTTATGAAATTATGACTCCTGATTCAGTTGGCTTAGCAAAATCCACCCTAGTTTTAGGTAAACATTCTGGAAAACATGCTTTTAATGAAAAACTTAAGGAATTAGGATATGATTTTGGTGATAACGCTCTAATGGAGTTATTTGGACGGTTCAAAGATTTGGCCGACAAGAAAAAAGAAATTTTTTATGAAGACATAATAGCCCTCGCTGGAGATAGAACTGTATCATATAATGAACATATTAAATTTGTATCTTTATTAGTAAATGCAGGATCGATTGAAAAACACGAGGCAACAGTGTCTTTAGAGGTTGATGGAGAGAAGAAGTCCACAACTTCTTTTGGCAATGGGCCAGTTGATGGGACTTTTAATGCGATAAAGAAATTAACAAAAACTGATTTTAAACTTAAATTATATCAAGTGCATGCCATTACAGCAGGAACGGATGCTCAAGGTGAGGTAACTGTGCGTCTAGAAGACAAGGGCTTAACATCTCAGGCAAAGGGTTCAGATCCAGATATTATTGTTGCATCTGCAAAAGCCTACATTAACGCATTAAATAAATTAATTTTTAAAAAATCTAAATCTATGTCAAATGAAATTTCAGAAATAGAAATAGAAGGATTATAACAAAGAATTTAAAAGAAGGATGAAAAAATGGTTATAGATAAATTATTCGGAATATTTTCAAAAGATATGGCTATTGATCTTGGAACAGCAAATACACTTGTATATGTAAAAGGAGAAGGAGTGGTATTAAATGAGCCATCGGTTGTTGCAAAGATAGACATTCAAGGACACTCACAAGTTCTTGCTGTTGGAAATGAGGCAAAACAAATGCTTGGAAAAACTCCTGGCAAAATTGAAGCAATAAGACCTATGAAAGATGGTGTGATAGCTGATTTTGAAGTTGCTGAGCAAATGATAAAACATTTTATAAAAAAAGTTCATAAAGGAAGAGCATTAACAAATCCACAAATTGTAATTTGTGTTCCTTCTGGGGCAACAAATGTAGAAAGAAGAGCAATAAGAGAGTCTGCTGATGCCGCTGGTGCACGTAGAGTTTTTATCATAGAAGAACCAGTTGCAGCAGCAATTGGGGCAAACCTTCCTGTTGCTGAACCTACAGGATCAATGATTGTAGATATTGGAGGAGGAACAACAGAAGTTGCAGTATTATCACTCGGGGGAGTTGTGTTATCGACATCTATTAGAGTAGCAGGAGATAAATTTGATTTAGCAATATTAGAGTATATGCGTTCAACACATAAACTTGCCATTGGCGAAGCCACTGCTGAGAGAATGAAAAAAGAAATTGGATCAGCGTGTCCACCAGATGATGGGGAGGGGGAAAGCATGCACGTCAAGGGAAGAGATTTAATAACAGGTTTGCCTAAAGAAATAAACATTTCTCAAAGACAAATAGCTGAAGCTTTGGCAGAGCCAGTTGCCCAAATATTAGATACAATAAAAAAAGCACTTGAACAAACCCCAGCTGAATTAGCAGCAGATATTGTCGAGAGAGGAATAATGTTGACTGGGGGCGGCTGTTTATTAGGAAATCTTGATAAAGTTCTTAGGAGATCTACAAGTTTACCTATTTCTATAGCAGAAGATCCTTTATTGTGTGTGGTTCTGGGAACTGGAAGAGCCTTGGAAGAAAAATCAAAATTAAGTGATATATTTGCATCTGATTAATCAAGAAAATGTTTTACCAAACAAAGATTAGGCATTTAACAAAGGCAAAAAACATTGGAAAATTGTACATTACTATACTTTTTATTTTAACTTTTTTGCTGATTCTTTTTAATAAAACTGATTATCTCGTTGTAAATAAAATTAAATCTTTAAGCACTGAAGTCTTAAGTCCTGTCAGCGGATTCATAACTTCTCCAATAAAAGCTGTTACTCAAGCTGTTAATAAAATTAATGAAATTCGTTTTTTACAACAAGATAATCTAAAACTTAAAGAGGAAGTAAAAAGATTAAAAAAATGGCACATACTTGCAATTAAAAATCAAAGAGAAAATAACGCTTATAAAAAACTGTTAAACTCAACCACAAATAATATTAATATTGTAAAAACAACAACAATAATATCTCAAACACCAGATATTTATGCAAAATCTATTTTTATAAAAGCCGGAATGAATCACGGAGTGTTTGAGGATTTTGCTGTTATTAATGAAAGAGGTTTGGTAGGGAAGGTAGTTTCTTCTTCTGATAATAATTCTAGGGTTCTTCTTATAAATGATCAAAATTCATCTGTGCCTGTAACAACTATGTCAAAAAAATTTAATGCAGTTATTAAAGGTACTGCTGATGGCAAATATTTAATAAGTTCATTTGTGAAAGATGAAAAAAAACCAAAAATAGGAGACGTACTTTTAACTAGTGGAAATGCAAGAGTATTTTCTAGTGGTATATTAGTTGGAAAAGTTATCAAAATAAGTGAAGATGGTTTTTTAGCTCTCCCATATGTTGATTTTAATAATCTTGAGTTTGTGCAGGTAATAAATATTAAGTAGATGCTTTTATCGAGGTATCTAACCCCTTTTACATATTATAATCTTATTCTTATAATTTTATTTTCTTTATCGATTAGGTCAATTGAATCGTTTTCAATAATTAGTTCAATATCATATGTATTTATTCATTTTGTGATAATTTACCTAGGGCTGTATTATTATCGCATTGCACTTTATAGCATCTATTTTTTATATGGTTTAGGATTTGATATTTTATTGATTAATCAAATAGGCCCTCATTTATTTATATTTATGACATTATTGTTTTTTATTAATTTATTAAAAAAATATTTTATTTATTTAAGTTATTTAAGAATATATTTGTTAATATTATTTATCCAGTTATTAATAATTTTATTAGAAATGCTACTCATGAATTTCTTCTTTGATTATAATTTCAATTTGAATGAGTATATAAAATTTGTTTTTATTTCAATTATTTCTTCATACCCTGTTTTTTTTATTTTTTCCAAAATTGATAATTTATAATAATGTATTTTTCTGATCAAAAAAAACAAATAAGTGTACAAAATAGAAGAACTTTTTTTTTATTTTTAGGAAAGTTGAGTATTTTTTCTATTATTGGATGGAAATTATTTAATATTCAAATATTAGATTCTGCAAAATACAAAACTTTATCAAAAAATAATCAAATAAATATCAAAATTCTATATCCAGTCAGAGGTGAAATAAAAGATAGGAATGGAAATATTATTGCAACTAACAAAAAGGTTTATGACTTATATGTTATACCTGAGCAGACAAAAAATTTAAAAGAAACACTGAATAATTTGAGTAATTTTATTCATTTTGACTTTGGAAAAAAAAGAAAGATAATTTTATTAAGCAAAAAAGTAAAAAAATTTGAAAGTATTAAAATTGAAGAAAATTTAAATTGGGAAAAATTAGAATTAATTGAAACAAATAAAAATCACTTACCAGGACTGCATCTTCAAGAAGATTATCAAAGAGTTTATCCTCAAAATAAATATTTCTCCCATATATTAGGTTACATTAGTCAACCAACTATGAATGATTTAAAATTACCTTTTATCTCAAAAATGCCAAGGTTGGACATAGGGAAGACTGGACTGGAAAAATTTTTAAATGAAGATTTAATTGGAAAAGCCGGGAATAAAGAGGTTGAAGTAAATTCCTCTGGAAAAGTAATAAGGGAAATATCAACAAACCCGAGTATGAAAGGTCAAAATATAAGTATTTCTATAGATCAGCGCCTACAGAAGTTCTCATATCTTGAGTTAGAAAAGCATAAGGCAGGATCTATTGTAGTATTAAATATCAAAACAGGTGAAATCTTGTCTATGGCTTCCATGCCAGCTTTTGATTCAAATCTAATAATAAAAAAACCTAATAAAAATTATTGGGAATTACTTTTGAATCATCCGTTATCGCCACTAACTAATAGATCTGTTCAAGGTCTATATTCACCAGGCTCTACTTTTAAAATGATAGTCGCATTAGCAGGCCTAAAACATAAAGTAGTTAATTATAGTAAAACGCAATTTTGCAACGGAAAAATTAAGTTTGGGGATAGATTGCATCACTGTTGGAAGAAAAAAGGACATGGATCAATGAATATGGAAAATGCCATTAAAGAATCATGCGATGTATTTTTTTATGAATTGTCAAAAAAAATTGGCATTGATAAAATTGCCCAAATGGCAATAGAATTTGGACTAGGGGAAAAATATCAAATTGGTTTTGAAAATGAAAAAAAGGGAATTGTGCCTTCTAAAAAATGGAAAAGAAAAAAATTGAAAGAAAGTTGGTATGCTGGTGAGACGCTAATTACAGGCATAGGACAAGGATATCTATTAGCAACACCTCTGCAACTAGCTGTAATGACAGCAAGAATAGCAGCTAATGGAAAAAAAATTGAACCAACAATATTCAAAAGAAAAGAGAAGAAAGAATTTGATAAAATTCACAATATTAACGAACATATTGGTTTAATTAATAGGGCGATGTTTAAAGTGGTTAATGAACAAAAAGGAACTGCTCATAGATCAAAAAGTGAAGAATATTCATTTTCTGGTAAAACAGGCACCTCACAAGTTAAAAGAATCACTATTGAAGAAAGAGAAAGTGAAGATCATAAAAAAAAGGATATCGAATGGAAAAACAAAGATCATGCTTTATTTGTTGGATATATGCCTTCTGAAAATCCTAGATATGCAATATCAGTTGTAATTGAACACGGAGGTTCCGGATCTTCAACAGCAGCACCGATTGCTAAAAGAACATTTGACTATATTTACAAACAAAAAATCTGATGAATTTTTCTAAGATAAAAAATATTAACATTTTATTCATATTCATAATAATTTTATTATCTTTAATTGGTATGGCTGCTTTGTATTCAGCTGCAGCAGGTAATTTAGATCCATGGGCTAAAAAACATATTATTAGATTTGCAATTTCCTTAATTTTATTATTTTTTATTTCGTTAATAGACATTAAATATGTATATAAATATTCTTACATACTTTTTTTCCTTACTTTACTGTTATTATTTTCTGTAGAAATTTTTGGAATTTTTGGAAAAGGGGCTACTAGATGGATTCAAATTTTTGGAGTGAGCATTCAACCTTCTGAAATAATAAAAATATCAATTATTTTGGCTTTAGCTAAATTTTATCATAATTTACGTTTTGATAAGATTGGAGATATACTCAATCTATTTTTTCCAATGATAATAATAATAGTCCCTTTTACATTAACCGTTATTCAACCTGATCTTGGTACATCATTGAGTATTTTTATACTTGGAGTAGGTATAATGTTTATTGCTGGAGTTAAAATTTGGAAGTTTGTTTTGGGTTTATTGATTATGGTAATTTCTTATCCCTTTTTTTGGAATTCTATCAAGTCATACCAACAAAAAAGAATATTATCTTTTTTGAACCCTGAATCTGATCCTATGGGTCAAGGTTATCAATTGATTCAATCAAAAATAGCTCTAGGTTCTGGATCATTGATTGGAAAGGGATTTCTTGAAGGGACACAATCTTACTTGGAATACTTACCCGAGAAACAAACAGATTTCATTTTTACATTAATTGGTGAGGAATTTGGCTTTATTGGAACAATTTTTATTGTCTTTCTGTATTCTTTACTTATTTTGATTGCTTTTTATATAAGTATTAAAAGTATTCATGTGTATGGCAGGATTTTAAGCTTAGGAGTAGCTTTGAATCTGTTTATCTACGTGGTTCTTAATATGGCAATGGTTACTGGTTTAATGCCTGTTGTGGGCATACCGTTACCTTTACTATCTTATGGAGGAACAGCAATGTTATCGGTTATGATTTCACTTGGTTTACTATTGAATGTCGATATTCATTACAATTATAAAAAAATAGACCAATAATGTTAAAAATTAATAATGTACAAAAAAACTTTGGCGGATTAATAGCTGTTAATAATGCATCAATGAAAGTTGAAAAGGGCTCTATAACCGGTTTAATTGGTCCTAACGGAGCTGGAAAAACAACTTTATTCAATGTTATTGCCGGAAATTTACAATCTGATTCTGGTGAAATTATTTTAAATGATGAGAAAATTTCTGGTCTAAAATCACATGAACTTTTTTATAAAGGAGTGCTCCGCACTTTTCAAATTGCTCATGAATTTACTTCGCTGACAGTTTTAGAAAATTTAATGATGGTGCCTGGAAATCAATTCGGGGAAAACCTTCTTTATTCATGGTTTAAAAATTCTGTTGTAAAAAAACAAGAAGAAAAAATTCGGGCAAAAGCAATTGAGGTCATTAATTTTCTTAACCTTACTCACCTAACCCAGGAGGTGGCAGGGAATTTATCTGGTGGTCAAAAAAAATTGCTGGAACTAGGAAGAACAATGATGGTTGATGCTAAACTGGTTTTATTGGATGAGGTGGGAGCTGGAGTAAACAGAACTTTATTAAATGAAATCAGTGATGCAATTATCCGTCTCAATAAAGAAAAAGATTATACATTTTTCGTAATTGAACACGATATGGATTTGATTGAGAAGATATGCGATCCTGTCATCGTGATGGCTGAGGGAAGCGTTTTATTTCAAGGATCTTTTGATGAAGTTAAATCAAACGAGGATGTGATTGAGGCTTATTTAGGCAGAGGAATGAAACAAAAAAAAGTATTAAATTCATGATATTTTTTAAAGGTGAAAATATGACAGCTGGGTATGGAGGGGCGGACATAATCAAAAATTGCAATATTCAAGTAGAAGAGGGAGAAATTGTAGTTGTGATCGGACCCAATGGAGCAGGGAAATCTACTGTTATGAAAGCAATGCTGGGTATGCTGAAGTTAAGAGTTGGTTCAGTAAAATATAACAACGATGACATAACCGTAATGCTGCCGCAGGACAGGGTTAATTTAGGCATAGCTTTTGTCCCTCAGACAAAAAATGTTTTTACAGGTATGACAGTCGAAGAAAATTTAGAAATGGGCGCCTTTTTAAGAAGAGATAATATTCAGGATACAATTAATCAAGTT